>Ga0247783_1000069_pt1 | contig 32230 bp, 30 predicted proteins | sample UWRJL064202C5_FD_179911 | JGI IMG/M metagenome (GOLD analysis project Ga0247783, IMG submission 179911) | Plant litter microbial communities from Arlington Agricultural Research Station in Wisconsin, United States - UWRJ-L064-202C-5 | ecosystem: Environmental > Terrestrial > Plant litter >...
GGGGGTCGTCGTTCCATGGTCGAGCGCGCGATTGTCCTCCAAGCGCCGGCGCCCGATAATTGCGCGCCTCGTCGGTTCGGTCGGGAGCTTCGGTCCATGCGCTGTCGTCGTGTTTGGCTGTGTCTTTCGTTCGTTCTCGTGGTCGCCGCGTGCGCCAGGCCGGACACGCGGACTGCGGACGCGGTCGTCGCCGCGTCGATGTGCAAGGCCGTCCCGGTGGCCGGGACGCCGACGCGCCTGGACGACTGGTCGTCCGGCGCGAAGCTTCTCGACGATCTGGGGACGTTCCATCGTTCCGCAACGACGCGCTCGCCCGAGGCCCAGCGCTACTTCGACCAGGGCATGCGGCTGTTGTGGGCGTTCAACCACGACGAGGCCGCGCGCTCCTTCGTCCGCGCGGGCCAGCTCGATCCGGACTGCGCGACGTGCTGGTGGGGGGCGTCGCTCGCGCTCGGCCCGAACTACAACGTCGGCCTGATGGCCGACCGCGCCCAGGCCGCCTGGGACGCGCTGGCGCGGGCGAAGGCCGCGTCGGCGAAAGCGTCGCCGGTGGAGCGAGCCCTGATCGATGCGTTGAGCCGTCGCTCGAGCGGACCGGAGGGGCTCGACGCCGCCGCGATGCAGCCCTTCCTCGAGGCGTACGGGAGCGCGATGGACCAGGTCGCCGTCCGCTTCCCCGACGACAACGACGTGCGCGTGATGGCGGCCGAAGCGTTGATGACCGCCCACGCGTGGAAGCTGTGGACCAACGACGGCCAGCCGACCGTCGCGACGCCGCGCATCGTGGCGCTGCTCGAGACCGCGCTCATCCGCGACCCGAAGCACCCGGGTGCCAATCATTACTACATCCACACGATGGAGGCGTCGCTGCGTCCGGAGGCGGCCGTGCCGTCGGCCGATCGCCTCGGCGCGCTGATGCCCGGCGCGGGTCACCTCGTGCACATGCCGTCGCACATCTATCAACGCGTGGGACGTTATGCTGACTCCGAAGCGGCCAATCGCGCCGCGGAGGAAGCCGACCTCGCGTACCTGCGCGTCCAGAAGCCGCAGGGCTACTACCCCGGCTACATCGCGCACAACTACGACTTCGAGGCGTTCGCGGCCCTCATGCGCGGGCGGTCGACGGTCGCGATGACCGCGCAGCGACGCGCGGTGGCGAGCGATCCCGGCGTCGACTTCTATACGGCCAAGCCGCTCCTCGTCGCGGTCCGCTTCGGCCGCTGGGACACGATCCTCGCCGAGCCGATGCTCGACGAGAAGGTCCCGGTCGGGTTGGCGCTGCAGCGTTTCGCGCGCGCCTACGCGTACGCCGCGAACGGCCGCCTCGACCACGCGCTGGCCGAGGCGCGCCTGCTGGACGCGGCGATCGCCGCGGTGCCGGAGGGCGCGACCGCGGGACTCAATCCGTCGGGACCCGTCCTCGACGTTGCATCGAAGCTCGTCGCGGCGCGCATCGCGCGTCGCCAGGGTCGCGCCGACGAGGAGATCGCGATGCTGCGGCAGGCCGTGACGATCGAGGACGGCCTCGCCTACGACGAACCCGAGGACTGGCTGCTGCCCACGCGCCACGTGCTCGGCGCCGCGTTGCTCGCCCGCGGCCGCGCGGCCGAGGCCGAGGCGACGTATCGCGAAGACCTCCGGCGCCGCCCGGAGAACGGCTGGGCGTTGTACGGGCTGGCCCAGGCATTGAAGGCCGAGGGCAGGGACGCGAGCGCGGTGGAGCGGCGCTTCGCGAATGTCTGGAAGGATGCGGACACGACGATCACCGCGTCGGCGACGTAGCGGGTCGCGTATCGTTCGTCGAAGCCGCCTCCTCGACGATCGCCACCATGACCACCGAAACGTCCGAATCCTCGCCGCCGTCCCCGACGCAACTTCCGCCCGGCATGCCCGCATTGCGGGTGATGCCGATGCCGTCCGACGCGAACATCCACGGCGACGTCTTCGGCGGCTGGATCATGGCGCAAGTCGATGTCGCGGGTGCCCAGCCTGCCGTCAAGCGCGCGAACGGCCGCGTCGCGACGGTCGCGGTCAATTCCTTCGTGTTCAAGCACCCGGTGTTCGTCGGCGACCTGCTGTCGTTCTATGCGGAGATCGTCAAGGTCGGCAGGACCTCGGTGACCGTGAAGGTCGAGGTCTATGCCGAACGCAATCGCTGGAACGGCGAGGTGGTGAAGGTCACGGAGGCGACGCTGACGTACGTCGCGACGGACAATCAGCGCAAGCCGAGGCCGTTGCCGCCGGTCTAGCTCAATGTCATCCCGGCGAAGGCCGGGACCCATGTCGCTTCGTCGTAAAGCTGCGAAAAATTAGGCCCCGGCCTTCGCCGGGGTGACAGGAGTTGGGGCCAACCCATACCCGCCGATCGGCGTCGTCACCGTGCTCGGTCCGAAGCCCGCGATCAGCGGGCGTGCTTTCGCGATCGCGGCCTGCACGTCCGGCAGCGTCAGCGAGTTCCTGTGGCTCGCTTCGTCGACCCAGACCTCGGTGACCCAGATCGCGTCGGGGTCGGCCGGATCGGTGGCCACGATATAGCTGAGGTTGCCGGGCATCGCCGTCGAACCCTCGAGGATCGCGGCCGCGAGCGCGTCGCGCTGGCCGGGTTTCGCCGTCATCCTGCCGATCAGTCCGTACATGGGTCGTCTCTCCTGCGCCGGCAGCGCCGGCGCGCTCGTGAGCGAGGCCGCGGCGAGCGCGGCACCGAGCACCTCGCGACGCGTCGTCATCGTTCGTCCCGCAGGTCGCGCGCGACGACGGCGTGGATGCGCTTGCCCGACGACGCGCTCGTCGCCTCGACCGAGTGAACGATGTCCATGCCGTCGAGCGCGTCGAGCACGAGGCTCGCGTCGAACGCGGAGTAGAGACGTCCGCGTTCGTCGCGGTGATCGACCTCGCTCACGCGCCAGCTCACGTAGAGCGTTCCGCGCGGACGAAGGATGCGTCGCAGCGACTTCACGGACGCCGCGATCGCATCGCGCGGCAGATGCATCAACACGGTCTCGCACAAGACGTTGTCGAAGGTGCGCGACGCGATGAGGTCGAGCTCCGGCAGCTCCGCGTGTTCGAAGCGCAGGTCGGGGAAGCGCGTCCGGGCCTCGGCGAGCAACGCGTCGCTGCCGTCGAAGCCGATCGCCGGATAGCCGTGACGCTCGAGCCAGTCGACCTCGCGCCCGCTACCGCAGCCGATGTCGGCGGTGATGCCGCCGTCCGCGCCCTTGAGGAACCAGCGCTCGATCGTCGCCTGCAGATCGGTCGGCGGCGGCTGCGACAGCCAGTCGTCCGCGTACGCCGGCGCGTGTGCCGCGTACGCGGCGAACGTGCTTGCGTCGTACGCCACGTCCGCTTCGCGTCAGGCGAACTGGCGGAAGTCCGGCTTGCGCTTCTCGAGGAAGGCCGCGAAGGCTTCGCGTGCCTCGGGCGATCCGAGCAGCTCGCGGAACGTGCCGCCTTCCTTCTGCATGCGTGCGGCCACGGCCGGCGCATCGTCGCTCTTCATCAACCACTTCGTCGTGCGCACCGCCGACGCGGGAAGCGCGGCGAGCTTCGCGGCCTGCTTGTGCGCGTGCGCGAGCACCGCCTCGTCGTCGAGCACCGTCGTGACCAGTCCGATCGCTTGCGCCTCGTCCGCGCCGAACATCTCGCCGAGCAGCAGCTTTTCCGCCGCGCGTTGATGACCGACGAGCCGTGGCAGCAACAGGCTCGACGCCGCTTCCGGGCACAGCCCGAGTTGGGCGAAAGGAAGCGCGAAGCGCGCGCTGCGGCCGGCGTAGACGAGGTCGCAATGGAGCAGCAGCGTCGTCCCGATGCCGACGGCCGCGCCGCGCACGGCGGCGACGACCGGCTTCTCGGCCGTGCTGATCGCATGCAGGAAGCGGAACACGGGACTGTCGGTGCCCGACGGCGGCGCATTGAGGAAGTCCTCGAGGTCGTTGCCCGCCGTGAAGATCTCGGGCTGGCCCGCGATCACGATCACGCGCACGTTCATGTCGTCCTGCGCGTTGCGCATCGCGTCGGCGAGCGACGCGTACATCGCAGCCGTGATCGCATTCTTCTTCGCCGGCCGGTTGAACGTGACGGTCTGGATGCCGTCGGAGAACGCGGTTTCGATGTCCATGAAGTCTCGTGTCGTTGGTTTGTTCAGGGGTGGTGGACGCGCGCGCGGGCGACGACCGCCTGTGCGCGCGCCTTCGCGACGCCGCTGCCGAGGGTGCCGAACATCGAACCCCAGGCCGTGCCGGCCGGCACGACGCGCGTGGAGAAGAACGTGTCGACGACGTCGGTCGTCGAATGGCGCAGGAGTTCGGCGCCTTGCAGCGCGCGTGCCATCGCTTCGGTCATCGGCCGCGCGAGGAATTCGTCGTCGCGCGCGGCCGCGATCAGCGGAGCGAGCGAGTCGACGTGGGCATCGAGTCGCGCGTCCATGCCGCGCACGCGCGCGAGCTCGTCGAAGAACGCGTCGGCGGTCCGCGAGTCGCGCAGCATCGCGCGGCGCACGTCCATGCACATCATGTTCGCGGTGCCTTCCCAGACGCTGTTCAACGGCGCCTCGCGATACAGGCGAGCCATGGGATTCTCCTCGATGAAGCCGTTGCCGCCATGGCATTGCAGCGCCTCGTAGGCGATCGCCGGGGCGCGCGAGCAGTTGAAGTACTTGGCCATCGGCGTCGCGATCCGCGCGAGCAGGCGTTCGTGCTCGTCGGTCTCGAGGTGATCGGTCGCCTTCGCCACGCGCAAGGCCATCAGCGTCGCGGCCTCGACCTCGACGGCGAGGTCGGCGAGCACGTTCGTCATCATCGGCTGCTCGGCGATCGACGTGCGGAAGGCCGTTCGGGTGAACGTGTGGTTCATCGCGAGCGTGAGCGCCTGGCGCATCAGGCCGGCCGACCCGACCGCGAAGTCCAGCCGCGTGAGATGCGCGTGCGACAGGATCTCGCGGATGCCGCGACCCTCGTCGCCGACGCGGATCGCGAGCGTGCCCGCGAACTCGACCTCGGACGACGCATTCGAGCGGTTGCCGCATTTGTCCTTGAGCCGCTGCACGAAGAAGCGGTTGAACGTGCCGTCGGGCAGCGTGCGCGGGATGAAGAAGCACGTGACCGAGTCCGGCGCGTCCGCGACGATCTTCGCGAGCGTGAAGAAGCCGTCCGACTGCGGGACGGAGCAGAACCACTTGTGGCCGGTGAGTTCGTACCAGTGGGCGGTCGCGCCGTGATAGAGGCCGTCGTGCGAGAACGCCGCGGTCGTCTGCGTTTCGCGCAGATCGGAACCGCCCTGCTTCTCGGTCATCGCGTAGCCGATGACGACGCTCGGCTTGTCGGCGACCTCGCGACGGCTGAACTCGTAGGTCGTGCCGAGGACCTTGTCGGCCCATAACGCGAGCGCGGGCTCGTGCGACAGGCCCGCGTAGGACGCGTAGGCCATGCCGGTCGGGCACGCGGTGCCGTGCTCGACCTGGTTCCACAGGTAGGAGAGGACGGCGCGCGCGAAGTGAGGCTGGGGCTCGGCGCGACGCCACGCGAGCGAGTGAACCTCGTGCTTCCACGCGAGCGACATCAATTCGTGCCAGCTCGGATGGAACTCGACCCAGTCGATGCGATGACCATAGCGGTCGTGCGTCTTCAGTTCCGGGTGGTGCCTGTTCGCGAGACGCGCGAGCTCCTGGACGGCCTCGTCGCCCGCGAGCGCGCCGAGAGCGATGCAGCGATCGCGCGCCCAGTCGGCCTCACGCGCGACGGCGGCCGTCAGCACGGCGTCGTCGCCGAACGCGTTGAAGCCGGTGACGGGCGCGGCCTGGTTGAAGACCGCATGCGTGTCGAAGCGCTGCGGCGGCGAGAGGGCGATCGATTCGGTGGGTGCGTTCATGGGCTCGCGTGGGTGCTCGTCGATCCTCGAATCTGCCCCGATTGCGGTCCGCGTGCAACGTCAGAACGCTTTCGGCAGGCGGGCCTGCCAGGGCTCGAGCGGCACGCGCAAGGCGTTGCACGTGAACGCGATCGCGTGATACCAGCCGGCCATCATGACGAGTTCGATGCACTGGGCCTCGTCGTAATGCGTGGCGAGCGCCGCCCAGGTCGCGTCGTCCAGCGTGGACGTCTCGTGGAGCGCGTCGACCATCGCGATCAGCGCGGCCTCGTTCGGCGCCCACGCATCGGGGTCGGCCGGGTAGCTCACGGTGTGGCGGATCTCGGCGTCCGACAGCTTCGCGGCCTTCGCAAAGGCCGCGACGTGCACGCCCCATTCGTATTCGCAGCCGCAGCGCGCGCACGTGCGATCGATGACGATCTCGCGATCGCGCAACGGAACGCTCGAGTCGCGGCCGAGGAAGTGGCCGCCGGTCGCCATCATTCGCTGCATCAACGCGGGATTCTTCGCGAGCGTGCGAAAGAGCGCGAGGACGTTCGGCTGCGACGGCGGCGTCATGCGCGTGAAGACGGTCGCGATGTCGTCGGCGTAGGGCGGTTCGAGGGGCGTGATGCGGGGCGTGTTCATGACGGACTCTTCGGAACCTCCCTCCCCTTCAAGGGGAGGGCGGGGGAGGGGATGGGGTCAGCGCACCAACGATGCAATGGAACAACTCATTTGGACAACAACGTCCGCAACGCGTCCGGCACCGGATGCGACTTGTGCGCACCGACCTTCGAGCAGACCCACACGATCTCGCCGGTCGACAGCAGTTCGTCGGAGCCTTTCGCGAAGATCCCGAGCGACCACGTCACGCTCGACGTCCCGACGCGACCGCAGACGATCCCGACCTCGAGTTCCGAGTCCTTGACGATCGGGTGCAGGTACTCCACGGTCGCCTTGACGAGGTGGAAGTCGAGGCCGGTCTCCTTCACCATCCCGTCGTAGTCGTAGCGCAGCGCGCGCAGGTATTCGGTGATCGTGACGTCGAAGTACGTCAGGTAGTGCGCGTTGAAGACGATGCCCTGCGCGTCGATCTCCGAGTAGCGCACGCGGAACGGCGTGAAATGGACGAAGTCGGAACGCGTCACGCCTTGTCCTTCGGCGGCAGCGGCGCAATCGTCGCTTGGGCCGCGGCGCACAACACGTCCTTCCCTTCGCGGCGGACATAGACCTCGCAACGCGTGACCGCGAAGTTGCGGGTCGCCGACAACACGGACGCGCGCGCGACCAACCGTTCGCCGATGCCCGGACGCAGGTAATTGATCTTCATCTCGACGGTGACGACGTTCGTGCCGAGCGCCTGGGCGCCGACCCAGGTCAAGGCGTTGTCGGCGAGATAGCTGAGCACGCCGCCATGGGCGAAGCCGTACTGCTGCTTGAGTTCCTCGCGCAGCGCGAGCTCGAGCGTGACCTCGTCGTCGCTGACCGCCGTAAGCTCGGCCCCGAGCAGGACCGAGAACGGCTGGCTCGCGAGGACCGCGCGACCGCGCTCGAGCAGCGCCGACATCAGAACAACCCGGCCTCGAGTTCCATCAGCGACGACGCACCGGCGCGCGCGCTGCGGATGTAGCCGGCGGTCTCGGGCAGCAGCTTCGCGAAGTAGAAGCGCGCCGTCGCGAGCTTCGCCTTGTAGAACGCGTCTCCGCTGCCTTCCTTCTCGAGCGCGATCTTCGCCATGCGCGCCCAGAAGTAGGCGTAGACGAGGTGCCCCACCACGCGCAGATAGTCGACGGCGGCCGCGCCGACCTCGTCGGCGTTCGACATGCCTTTCATGCCGATCTCCATCGTGAGCTTCTGGACCTTGTCGCCCAGGTCGGCGAGCGGCGCGAGGAACTCGCCCATCGCGGCATTGCCCTTCTCGGCCTCGGCGAACGCGGTCACCAGCTTCGCGAACTTCTTCATGCGCGCGCCGCCGTCGCCGAGGATCTTGCGGCCGAGCAGGTCGAGCGCCTGGATCGTGTTCGTGCCCTCGTAGATCATGTTGATGCGCGCGTCGCGAACGAATTGCTCCATGCCCCACTCGGCGATGTAGCCGTGGCCGCCGAACACCTGCTGGCAACCGGTCGCAGCGAAGTAGCCGTTGTCGGTCATGAACGCCTTCACGATCGGCGTCATCAACGCCATCATGTCGTCGGCGTCTTTCCGGACCGTCTCGTCGGGGTGATGCAGCAGGTCGCTCTGCAGCGCGACCCAGAGCGCGAACGCGCGCCCGCCTTCGGCGTACGCGCGCGCGGTCAGCAGCATCTTGCGGACGTCGGGATGCACGATGATCGGATCGGCCGGCTTCGACGGATCCTTCGGCCCCGTCAGCGAGCGGCCCTGGATACGGTCCTTCGCATACGCGGCGGCGTTCTGGTACGCGATCTCGGTCAGGCCGAGGCCCTGCACGCCGACGCCGAGGCGGGCGCCGTTCATCATCACGAACATCGCGGCGAGGCCCTTGTTCGGCTGGCCGACCATCCAGCCGCGCGCGCCGTCGAGATTCAACTGGCACGTCGCGTTGCCGTGGATGCCCATCTTGTGTTCGATCGCGCCGCAGAAGATCGGGTTGCGTTCGCCGATCGTCGCGCTGGCGTCCGTCCCGACCGGCAGGAACTTCGGCACGACGAACAGCGAGATGCCCTTCGTGCCCGGCGGCGCATCGGGCAGTCGCGCGAGCACGAGATGCACGATGTTGTCGGCCATGTCGTGTTCGCCGGCCGAGATGAAGATCTTGTTGCCGGTGAGCAGGAAGCTGCCGTCGGCCTGAGGCTCGGCCTTCGTGCGCAGCATGCCGAGGTCCGTGCCGCAGTGAGACTCGGTCAGGCACATCGTCCCGAGCCATTCGCCGGACGTGATCTTCGGCAGGTAGAGCTTCTTCAGTTCGTCGCTCCCGTGCGCGAAGATCGCGGAGTAGGCGCCGTGTGCGAGCGACGGATACATGGTCCACGCCTGGTTCGTCGCGTATTGCATCTCGACGAACGCGATCCCGATCAGGTGAGGCAGTCCCTGGCCGCCGTACTCGGGGTCGGAGGATAGCGACGGCCAGCCGCCGTCGACGTACTGCCGATACGCTTCCTTGAAACCCTTCGGCACCGTCACCGTGTGCGTCGCCGCGTCGAAGTGGCAACCCTCCTGGTCGCCGGACAGGTTGATCGGCAACAAGACCTCGGCGCAGAACGTGCCCGCGGCCTCGACCACCTGGTCGATCGTATCCGCGTCGATGTCCGCGTATGCGGGAATCGTGCGCAGGTGCGTCGTCGCGTCGAGCAGTTCGTGCATCACGAAGCGCATGTCGCGCAGCGGCGGTTGATAGATGGCGGGCATGGGAATCCTTCGTCGGCGAAGCGGAAAAACGGGGGAGCGCGCGAGGCGCGCCGGTGGCGTCGTGATGGGACGTCGCGCTCAGCGCGCCGTCTGAGTCTCTTTGCGCGCGCGCGCGGGCGCCGCGCGATGACTGTCGATCAGGCGGGCGTAGCCGCGCTCGATGTGGTCGACCGCGTCGGTGTCGCCGATGAAGCGGGCGTCGTGATGGAGGGCGAGGACCATCGCGCGCATCTCGAAGACGAGCTGTTCGGCATCGGTGTCCTCGCGCAGATGGCCTTCCTTGATCGCCTGACGCGCGGCATGCAGCAGCGCGCGCCGCCACGCGAGCACCATCGACAACAGCTCGTCGCGGATCGGTCCGGGCCGATCGTCGTACTCGACCGCGCCGCTGATGTACATGCAGCCGCTCGCGATCTCCTGCGTGTGACGCGTGACCCAGCGCGCGAACATCGCGTTGAGCCGCGGCAGGCCGCGCGGCTCCTGCAGGCTCGGGAAGAAGACTTCCTGCTCGAAGCGCCGGTGGTATTCCTTCACGACCGCGATCTGCAGGTCCTCGCGCGAACCGAAGTGCGCGAACACGCCGCTCTTCGACATCTGCATGCGGTCGGCGATGAGGCCGATCGTCAAGCCCTCGAGGCCGTCACGGCTCGCGAGTTCGAGCGCGGCGTCGAGGATCGCGACGCGCGTCTGCTCGCCCTTGCGGAGGATCGGACGCACCGCGATGTCGGTCGGATGGGAGGCCATCGCCAAAAATTAGCACGATCGTTCTATTTTACGCAAGCGAGGGATTTCCACGAGTCGCACGCGCGGGCCCGGTGCGAAGATGCGGCCCCCGACTCGCCAGGAGGCCGCATGCCGCGCATCGCCCGACTCGTCTTCATCGCCGTCGTCTTCGTGGCGGGCACCGCCTCGGCCGCCGATTTCCCCGTGCCGAAGGAGGGCGACTGGATCGCGAAGGACGTCCGCTTCAAGAGCGGCGACGTGTTGCCCGAGGTCCGCCTGCATTACACGACGATCGGCGCGCCGACGGGCGAGCCGGTCCTGATCCTGCACGGCTCGGGGCAGTCCGGCGCGGCGATGCTCGCCGCTCCCTTCGCCGGCGAATTGTTCGGGCCCGGTCAGCCGCTCGACGCGACGAAGTACTTCATCGTGCTGCCGGACGCGATCGGTCACGGCAAGTCGAGCAAGCCGTCCGACGGGCTGCGCGCGAAGTTCCCGGCCTACGACTACGACGACATGGTCGAGCTCGAGTATCGATTGATGACCGAGGGGCTCGGCATCCCGCATGCGCGGCTCGTGCTCGGCAACTCGATGGGCGGGATGGGCGTGTGGCTGATGGCGGAGAAGCATCCGGACTTCATGGACATCGCCGTGCCGATGGCGTCGCAGCCGGTCGCGATGTCGGGCCGCAACTGGATGCTGCGACGGCTGATCGTCGACTCGATCCGCAACGACCCCGATTGGAACGGGGGCAACTACACAAGCCAGCCGAAGAGCGCGCGCTTCGCGACGACCTTCTTCGGACTCGCGACGAGCGGAGGCAGTCAGGCGCTGTATCGCGCGGCGCCGACGCGCGAGAAGGCCGACGCGCTCGTCGATCAGCGCCTTGCGGCGCCGTACACCGCGGACGCGAACGACGTGCTGTTCCAGTGGAACTCGTCGCGCACCTACGACGCGTCGGCCGACCTCGAGAAGATCACCGCGACGCTGCTCGCGATCAACTCGGCCGACGACGAACGCAACCCGCCCGAGCTCGGCGTGATGGAGCCGGCGATCAGGCGCGTGCGCGACGGCCGCGTGTTTCTGATCCCCGCGAGCGCGGAGACGCTCGGTCATGCGACAACGTTCTATGCGCGCTGGTGGAAGGATCAGCTCGAGGTCGTGCTGAAACAGCCGCCCAGGCGTTAGCGGCCCGGCGCCGCAGTCCCGCCGCGATCGGGCAGGTCGACGACGACCAGTTCCACCGCGCGGTTCTCCTCGGTATCGGCATTCGGTGCGGTGAGTGTCGGGAGGTCCGACTGCGCGAGCGTGGACGTGAACAGGCGTGCGCGCGCGATGCCGCCTTCCTCGACGAGCGTGCGTACCACGGCCGCCGCGCGCTTGCCCGCGAGTGCGGCGTTGTAGTCGCGCCGGCCACGCGTATCCGTGTACGCGTAGATCAGCAGGCCTGTGCGCGGATGCGATCGCAGATGATCGCGCACGATCGCGACAGCGCGCAGCGCCTGCGCGTCCAGCTCGGCGCCGTCGGTCTCGAAGCGAACCGGCGCGAAGGTCGACGGCGATGCGGAAGGAGCAGGGAGCGGCTCCTGTCGGCTTCGTTCGTTGACGACGATGACGCGCGGGTCGTCGGCCTTCGCAGAACCAACCGACGTCGTGAACGCGAGGATCGCGCCTATCGCGAAGATCCCGTCGATCATGAGCGCACGCGTTCCCGCGCGGATGCGTGCGTGCAGCCGCACGAATGCCGCCCAATCGTTGAAGAACTGGATGCGTTCGTTCCAGTCGTTGTAGGCGGCGTACGCCGCGTCGCTCGGCGCGAGCGTGTACGCGTGGTAGGCCTCTTCGGCCGCCGCTTCGAGATCCGCGTAGGAGCCGATGCCCGGACCGTAGAGGTCGGCACCGTGGAGCCGGATCTGCTCCCGCAGCGCGTCGAGTTCGGCGCGCTCGAGCCGACCCTGGCCGACGGCGTGCGCCGGATCGCGCAAGGTGTCGGCATAGGCGAGGCCCGGCGCGAGTATCTCCAGCAGGGTCCACAGTGCGTGTGCGAGGAAGCCGAGCGCGACGACGAGCGCGACCGTCGCAATGATCCACGGCCGGCTCGCGAAGGTCTGCGCGCTGTAGCCCGTGAAGGGTGTTCCCGCGAGCAGCACGCCCGCGATGCCGCCGAAGCCGGCGACCAGGAGCTTGACGTTGTCGCGAAGGTTGGCGGCCTTGTCGGCGTACGGGCTCGGGTCCGCCATCGCGCCGCCTCAGTCCTCGCCGGCGATGAGGCGGATCGCGCCGATCCCGTTCGCGGGGTTGTCGACGATGGACTGGACTGTCGCGATGGAGTAGCGCCGGCCGACTTTCCCCGAGTCGAGAGCCACGTCGAGGACGACGCGCTCGTTCCTCGGAAGATTCAGCCGCGCGCGCACCGCGGCCTCGATCGCCGCGAAGTCGTCGGGGCCGAGCTTGTCGAGCAAGTCGAACCGCAGCGGTGCGCTCGGGACGAGTTCGTCGCTGAGGATGCGAGCGATGTTCATTCCGCCATCGGCCTCATCGTTGCCGGCGATGACCCCGATGACGGCGGGTCTCGGCGGCTTGCGCGGCCGGACGACCACCGGTGCCGGAAGAACGTAGCCGGGCTCGGGTGCCGGCGCGGCGCCCGGCGCGACGCCCGGCGCGGTCGCCTGCCGCGGCTGCGCGCGAATGAACTCGGCCAGCAGGTGCATCGGGAGTTCGATCGACGAACCGCCACACTTCAGCGCGAACGTGTCGCGCCCGGTGAACTCGAATTCGAAGCTCATCGATGCGACTCCGTGAATGCTCCTCAGCGTGCGCCGAAGGTGGTTTTCCCGAACAACGTCTTCTGGTCGGCCGGCTGCGAGCGCCAGTACTGCGGCGGCGCGCTGACGGACGCACCGAGCGTCGCAGCGGCATGCCACGGCCAGCGCGGATCGTAGAGCAGGGCTCGCGCGAGCGCCACCAGATCGGCCTGCCCGGTGGCGACGATCGTCTCGGCCTGGCGCGCATCGGTGATCAGCCCGACCGCCATCGTCGTCACGCCGGTCTCCGCCTTGATGCGTTCCGCGAACGGCACCTGGTAGCCCGGGGCGAGCGGGATCTTCTGCAACGGCGACACGCCGCCCGACGAGACGTCGATCCAGTCGACGCCGCGCTTCTGCAGTTCGCGCGTGAACGCGATCGTCTGCTCGATGTCCCAACCGCCGTCGACCCAGTCGGTCGCCGAGACCTTCACGCCGACCGGCTTGTCGCCCGGGAAGGCGTCGCGCACGACGTCGAAGATCTCGAGCGGAAAGCGCATCCGGTTCTCGAGCGAGCCGCCGTAGTCGTCAGTCCGTGCGTTCGCGATCGGCGACAGGAACTGATGCAACAGGTAGCCGTGCGCGGCATGCAGTTCGAGCGCGTCGATGCCGAGCCGCTCGGCGCGGCGCGCGGTCGACGCGAAGCGCTCGCGGATGCGCACGAGGCCGGCCGCGTCGAGCGCGAGCGGCGCGTCCTCGCCGACCTTGTGGGGGAGCGCCGACGGCGCGACCGGCAGCCATCCGCCGTTGGCGACCGTGACGAGCGCACCGCCTTCCCACGGCCGTCCGCTCGACGCCTTGCGTCCGGCATGCGCGAGTTGCATCCCGACCTTGATCGGCGAATGGCGCCGGATCGCGGCGAGCACCGGCACGAGCGCGGCCTCGGTCGCGTCGTCGTACAAGCCGAGGTCGCCGGCCGTGATGCGGCCCACGGCCTCGACGGAGGTCGCCTCGATGACGAGCATCGACGCGCCGGACAGCGACAAGGACCCGAGGTGCATCAGATGCCACTCGTTCGCGCAACCGCGCTCGGCCGAGTACTGGCACATCGGCGCGACGACGATGCGATTGTCGAGGGTCAGGCTGCGGAGGGAGAGGGGTTCGAAGAGGGGGCTCATGGGTGAACTATCGCAGAACCCCCATCCCCCTCCCAACCTCCCCCTTGAAGGGGGAGGAGGTTCTTGGCGATTCGCTCCCCGTTGAAGGGGGAGGGGTTGTTGGTGACTCTCTCCTCGTGTTGAAGTGCGAGGGGCTGGCTCCCTCCCCTTCAAGGGGAGGGTCGGGGAGGGGATGGGGTTAGCACGGCGGCCAGAATGGCTTCGAGAACCTCCGCCGTCTCGACGAGCACCTGCCGATTGTCGAAGCGCAGCACTCGAAACCCGGCGGCTTCGATGAATGCATCGCGACCCGCGTCGGTTTGCGAGTCCGCGTGTTGACCCCCATCGACTTCGATCACGAGTCGATGCTCGAGGCTGACGAAGTCGAGGATGTAGGGGCCGAATGGGTGCTGGCGACGGAACTTCGTACCAAGGACGCGTCGACGCAAGCGAAGCCAGAGGCGTCGCTCGGCATCGGTCATCGAGCGACGCAGCGGTGCCGCGCGTGTTTTCGCGAAGCGGTTCGGTCTGCTTTGCATCGGACCCCATCCCCTCCCTGACCCTCCCCTTGAAGGGGAGGGAATATCGAGGGAAGGGGACGAGCGGCGCATCGTTCACGCGAAGGACTCAAAACCCGTCGGGGTCCTTCCCCGAGTCCACGAACGCCGCGAGGTCGCGGCGCTCGCGCTTCGTCGGGCGGCCTTTGCGCGTGTGCGCCGGTTCCTTCTGCAGGCGGCGTCGTGACTCGGCTGCTTCGCGCGCCGCGATGCTCGCCTCGGTCTCCGCGTACAGCGTCTGCGCGATCGGCGCCGCGCGGCGCACGTCGGACAGCACGGAGACGCGCACCTCGCGGTCGACGAGTCCGATCCGCAGCGCGATCGTGTCGTTCACGTGCAGCAGCTTCGCGGGCTTGACCTTCGCGTCGTTGACCTTCGCGCGGCCGAGTTCGACCGCCTCGGCCGCGGCGCTGCGCGTCTTGTAGAAGCGCGCCGCCCACAGCCACTTGTCGACGCGCACGCCGCCGGGCGCGTCGCCGTCGTCCGCGCCCTGGGCCGTCTCCTTGCGCGCGCTCAAGCGGGGACCGGCCTCGCGACCGCGTGCACGCGGTCCGGTGCGACGACGTAGACGCGATCGTCCGCGAGCGCGTCGATGGTGTAGGTGCCGGTGAACGCGCCGAACGCCGGCAGGACGCCGACGCGCGAACCGGCCTCGTGGCCGAACCAGAAGCACGGCAGGTGCAGGCCGCCGCCGCGACCCGAGAGGCGATAGCCCGGATGCAGATGTCCCGCGAGGACGTAGCCGCGTTCGCACGCGACCGGATGATGACGAAGCGAGAACGGTCCGACGACATGGGACTCGTCCACGACGGCGATGCCGAGCGCGTCGGGCGGGTCGCCGGCACGCGCGTCGTGGTTGCCGCGCACGAGCGTCATCGCGACGTCGCGATGCGACGCGCGCCAGTGCATGATCTCGGCCAGCGTGTCTTGCGCCCGCGCCTCGCGCGCGTGGAGGAAGTCGCCGAGGAAGACGATCTCGTCGACCGGCCAGCGCGCGATCAATGCGTCGAGGCGCGCGAGGTTGTCCGTCGTCGTGCCGTGCGGGACGGGAATCCCGTGCGCGCGAAACGTCGCGGCCTTGCCGAAGTGCGCGTCCGCGACGAGCAGCGTCCGCGCTTCCGCCCAGTAGGCGGCGCGCTCGGGACAGAGGTGGAGCGTTTGATCGGCGATGCGGAGGACGGTCACGGGGTGGATTCTAGTGCTCCCGGTTCGGGGCCGACCCGTCTCTCGAGAAGTTCGCGGCAGCGTTGCGCCGCGACCGCGTTGCCCTTGCGTTCGTTCAGCGCCAGGGCCTCGACGAGCGCGGCCCGCGCGGCTGCGCGATCCCCCGCGGCATCGAACACCTCGGCCGCGAACACCTGCATCTCGGCGCGCAACGTGAGGTCGTCGCTGCCGGCGCTGGAGGCCGACGCATCGCGCGTCAGCGCGACGGCTTCGACGAGCGACGCGCGGCGGGCGGCGAGGCGCGCGGCCGCCAGCTTCGCGAGCGCCGTACGACTCGCAGCGCTTGCGCGCTCACGTTCGGCCGCGAGCGTCATCCGGGCCTCGTCGTCACGGCCGAGCGTCAGGAGGACGTGCGCGAGGCGGATCGAATAGACCGAGACATAGCGCATCGCGCCCATCGCCGTCACGACCGCGATCGCGTCGCGCAGCTCGCGTTCGGCCGCAACCGGGTCCTCGGCGAGCAGTTCCATTTGGGCGCCGGCGGAGTGCGCCTCGGCCAGCCCGTAGCGGAGGCCGAGTTCCCGGCACAGCGCCTTCGAGCGCGCGAGGCGCGTGCGCGCTTCGTCGAACTTCCCGAGGCGCGCGTAGAGATAGGGACCGGCGAGCAGCGCGTCGGCCTCGAGCCCGAGCAGCCCCCGCTCGCGCGCCCACGCGAGTTCGTCATCGGTGAAGGCGATGCACTCGTCGACCGGCGTGCTGCCGAAGATCATCGCGCCGCCGACCTCGTTCCACGCGTCCATCTGGCGTTGCACATCGCCGCTCGCGATCGCGTGCTCGCGTGCGCGCCGCAGCGTCTGCAATTGCGCCTTGCGGTCGCCCGCCGAAAGATCGGCCAGCCCCATCAGATGCCAGGCATCCGCGAGGTCGGTTTCGCTCGCGCGGTCCTCGAAGACCGCGATCGCCGCCAGCGCGACGGTACGGATCGCGTCGGGCTCGAGCGGCATGCGCATGTGCATGGCACAGACGCGCTCCACGTGTCCGCGCTGTTCGACCAGCGCGTTGCCGGCCCGTCGCCCCGCGTCGATCGTCGCGTTCGCCGCCCGTTCGGCGGCTTCGATCGAACCGTGCATGCGCAACGCACGCGCGAGTTCGGGAAGCAGTTCGAGTCGTTCCGGATCTTCGCCGTCGAGGAGACGCGAGGCGCGTTCGAGCAGCGACGAGGCGACGGCCGCCTCGTGGCGATCGAGGAGGCGCCGGCCGGCGGACGCGAGGCGTCGTCCCGCTCGACGTGCGAGCTCGCGTGTCGCGTCGTCGACGTGGCCGAGCTCCTGTCGATAACGATGCGCCTGTTCGAGATGGTGTCCGACGATTTCGTCGTGCGCGGGCAGCGCGGCCGCGCGGCGTTCGAGCCAGTCGGCGAGCTCGGCGTGCGCTCGCGCTCGCGACTCCTTCGTCAGCGAGGCATAGGCCACGTCGCGGATCAGCGCGTGCTGGAAGCGGAACCCGTCGTCGCCGGCGACCGACGCCCGATCCGGGCGCACGAACTCCTTTCGCATCAACGCGAGCAGGCACGCGGGGAGTTCCTTCGACGTCGCGGGTCCGAACCGATCGGCGAGGGCGCCGGAATGAAAATGCCGCCCCTCGACCGCGGCACGCTGCAACACCGCGCGTTCCGCATGCGGCAGGCGATCCAGCCGCGCGGCCAGCAAGGCATGGATCGTCGCCGGAACGGCGTCCGCGGCCGCGTCCGGGTCGTCGGCGAGCATCGCGAGCATCTGCTCGACGAACAGCGGATTGCCTTCGGCCGACTCGAGGATCCGGCGTCGCAGGGCGGGCGGCAGCGGCTGGTCGGGACGGAGTCCGTCGACGAGCTGCGCCGCGTCGTCCGCGGGCAGCGGCGCCAGCGCGACGAGTACGGCGTCCGCGCGGGGCGTCGCCCATGACGGACGTGCATCGAAGAGATCGGGTCGTGCGAGGCAGACGATGAAGAAGGGGACGCCGCTCGAGAAGCCGAGCAGGTACTCGAGCAGGTCGAGCAGCCCCGGGTCGGCCCAATGGATGTCGTCGACGAGCAGCGCGAGCGGTCGCTGCGTGGCCAGCGCCTCGAAGAGACGGCGAAACGCCCACGCGGTCTCCTCCGGCGAGCCCCCGGTCCCCGCGTCGTCGAGTGCGCCGACGGTGTCGGCGACGACGCGCGCCGCGAGCGCGCCGCGGTCCGTCCCGGCGAGCAGTGACGCGAGTCCGGACAACGGGTCGTCGTCACCGGCGACCTCGCGGACGATGTCAGCGAGCGGTCCGTACGCGCTCCCCTGTCCGTCCGCGATACAGCGCGCGACGAGCACGCGCGCTTCGGCGGCGATCGATCGAAGGAACTCGCGTGCGAGGCGCGACTTGCCCGATCCCGGCGTCGCGACGATCGTCGCCATGCGGCACGCGCGTTCCGCGATCGCCGCGTCGAACCCACCGCGCAATCGATCGAGCTCGTCGCGTCGACCGACGAACGGGGTCGTCGTCGATCGCTCGAACGCGGGCGCGTCGGAACGGACGCCATCGAGTCGCCACGCGCGCAACGGTTCGCGCTTGCCCTTGGCGACGATCGGCGGGATCGGCGTGGTCGTGCTCGCGTGGCGCACGGCCTCGTAGGTGCGCGCGCCCAGCAGGATCTCGTCCGGTGCCGCGGCCTGCTCGAGTCGCGCCGCGACGTTGACCGCGTCGCCCGTCGCGAGCCGCTGATCGGAAGCGGATCCAGAGCCGCCCACCACGACCTCGCCCGTGTTCACGCCGATGCGCACGTGCAGGCGCTCGCCGTGCTCGTGTTCCAGCGCGCGGTTGAGTTCGTCGAGCGAGGTCCGCACCGCCGCCGCCGCGCGAACGGCGCGCAACGCGTCGTCCTCGCGGACGAGGGGCACGCCGAAGACCGCCATGACCGCGTCGCCGATGAACTTCTCGACGGTGCCGCCGTGGCGTTCGAGCGCGGCGCTGGCGATCGTGAAGTAGCGTCCGAGCACCGTGCGGAATACTTCGGGATCGAGCCGTTCGCCGAGGGCTGTCGATCCCGCGAGGTCGATGAAGACGATGGTCACCGTCTTGCGGACGACGTCGTCCGTACGGGCTGCGAGCGCGCTGCCGCAGTTGCCGCAGAAGCGACTGCCGTTCGCGTTCGCGAAGCCGCAGCCGGGACAGGTCATCGGCGTCCCCGTCCGACTACTTCGGCATCCACCACATCCCGATCGACGCGGGCGCGGTCGGCTGGAAGCCGAACTGCTCGTAGAGCTCGTTCGCGCGGCCGTCGGCGATGAGGCTCACGTAGCCGCCGTCCCGGACGTGACCGTGCAGCCAGGCCATGATCTCGCCCATCACGCGCTTGCCGAGCCCGCGTCCCTGATGCGCGGGGAGCACGGCGATGTCGGTGACCTGGAAGAAGCAGCCGCCGTCCCCGACCACGCGGCCCATCGCGACCGGCGCGTCGCCGTCGAAGACCTGGACCGCGAACAGCGAGCCCGGGAGGCCGCGCATCACGGCCTCGACGGATTTCGCGCCCATGCCCGCCGCGGTGCGGAGGTGGCGATAGGTCTCGATCGTCGGCGTCTCGTGGCGGATCGTGTAGTCGGGCGTCATGGCGTCGTTCGCGGCGCGAGCCGCAGTTGCAGGCCTTCGGGATACATCGTGAACGCGAAGTGCTCGCGCGGTGGCGTGTCGTCGCGGGTCGCGACCGACACGAGGTCGAAGTTGCGCGCGATCGTCGACAACACCATCTTCATCTCGAGCATCGCGAGATAGCGACCCGGACAAAGCCGCGGTCCCGCGCCGAAGGGCATCGAGGCCTTCAGCTGCGCGCGTTGCGCATCGTCGCGAAAGCGCGCGGGGTCGAAGTCGCCGGCGTCCGGGAGGCGCGCGGGGTCGACGCTGTCGTGGCGCATCAGGTTGATGACGGTCGTGTCGGCCGGCAACGCGACGTCGCCGACGACCGTGTCGACGTTGTTCTGCGTGATGAGGAAGGGCGCGACCGGATGCAGGCGCATCGACTCCGCGACGCAGTCCTCGATGAAGTCGAAGCCGCGTGCCTGCTCGAACGAGATCGGCATCGTCGCGTCGCCGAGCGTCGCGTCGACCTCCCGTCGCATCGCGTCCCACACCGGGCGGTGCGTGTGCAGAAGGCGCAGCGTCCACGACAAGGTGTTCGCCGTCGTGTCCTCGCCGGCGAGCAGCACGGTGAACACGTTGCCGACGATCTCCGCGTCGGACAGCCCCGTGCCGCCGCCTTCCCGATCGTCGTCGCGCGCGGCGATCATCGCGTCGAGGAGATTCGTCGGATGCGCGCGCAGCGAGGGGTCGCGGGCGAGTCGGTCGTTCGCGGCCGCGACGAAGCCCGCGATCGCCTCGTGGATCGCCACGAGATGTCGATCGTAGCGACGGTCCGACGGCAGCTTGATGTAGCGCCACCACGGAAACGGCGAGACGATGCGCTTCATCAGCATCGGAAACATCTGGTCGAGATGCGCCTGCAGCGGATCGCCCGGTTCCTCGAGCGTATTCATGTCGATGCCGAACGCGAGGCCGGCCGTCACGTCGACCGTGTAACGCATCAGGAAGGCCTGCAGGTCGATCGTCTCGCCGCTCGCGGCGATCGCGTCGAGGCGTGTCTTCATCCGCTCGGTCACGCGCACGAGCGACGGGAAGAAGCGGTGCAGATGGGCGGGGTCGAACGCGGCCATCACACGGCGCCGCTGGCGTCGCCAGTCGTCGCCTTCGGCCGAGAAGAGGCCGTGGCCGCCGGTTTCGCGGATGATGCTCTGCACGTTGCTCGGACGACGCCATCCGTCGGGACGATCGCGCAGCATGCGGCCGATCAAGTCGCTGTCGGCGACGACGAGCACGTCGCGCCGGCCGAGGTTCACGCGATACAGCGGGCCGTAGCGACGCGCCCAGTCCTCGAGCGTCCGATGCATCGACGCGATCGTGATCTGCGGCAGGTTGCCGACGAGCGGCCAGCCCGACGGACCGGACAGGTCGGCGAGGCTGCGGGTCGCGACGGCTTGCATGGCGTGCTGCGGTTCAGCGTCCGCGCGCGGCGCGCAGACGCTTCGTCACCGGCGCGTTCAGATCGCGCGCGAGCGACGTCCAGCGCGACGCCATCTGCTCGAGTTCCGCGTTCAGTCCTTCGGCGAGTCCCGGCTCGCCGTGCTCGTAGGCCCAGATCGCGTACTCCGCCTTCGCTTCGTACGTGCCGAAGCGCTCCGCGGCCGCCGAGAACTCCGCGCGCGCCTCGTCGTTGCGACCGGTGCCCGCCCAGCCGCGCGCGAGCAGCAGCGAGACGTCCTGCGGCTTGAAGCCGGGTTGCTCGCGACGCAGCGGTTCGACGAAGCGCAGCACGTCGGCGAAGCGGCCGCAGGCCGCGTAGGCGCGTGCCGCGCCGAGACGGATCTCCGGATCGGACGCGAACGGTCCGGACAGGCAGGCCTCGTAGCGTTGTGCCGCTTCCTCCGGCTGACCGATCGCGAGCAGCGCGGCCGCGAGGCGCATCTGGTTCTGCGCGGTCGGCGTCTCGTCGTAGGCCGCGCGCGCGTCGCGGACTTCGCGCGACGGGTCGATCGCCTTGACCGCGGCCGAGACGGCGCGCGACGCGCCGTAGGGAACGCGGGAGCCGGGGATCCAGACCGCGACGATATAGACCAGGCTGCCCAGCAACGGGAAGGCGAAGAGGATGAACAACCAGTAGATCGGCTGTCCGCGCCGCACCGCATGGATCGCGCAGATGATCGCGATGAGGACGTGGAGTCCGATGCCGCCGATCGCCATCGTTACTTGCGGCGGCCGCCGAAGGCGAACAACAGGCCGCCGACCACGATCGCGCCGACGCCGGCCCAGATCGGGATGTTGATCTCTTCCTTCTTCTTCGCGGACAACTCGAGCGGCCCGACCTTCACGACGGTCTCGTCCTTCGTGTACGTGAAACCGCCGTAGGCGAGCGCGAGGACGCCGGCGACGATGAGGATGATGGCGAAGACTTTCATGGCACTCCGATACGAGTCGTTGACGGGGGAACGCGAGACCGCATTCTGCGGCTTCAGCGAAAACGCGTGCCGGCGGCGCAGGCGTCGGCGAAGTCGGTCGGCGAGGTCAACCGCGTCAGACCCGTTCCAGATAGCTCTCGAACACGCCGACGTGCACGAAGGCCGGGTCGGACGAGTCGGGCCACAGGTCCTGCGAGTCGAAACGCACGTCGTAGGTCGGTTCGTCCTCCGCCGCGATCGCGTGCGCGTGCGCGTCGGGGAAGGGATAGCGCGGGGACACGCCGACGACAACGCCCGTCCTGCCGCGGATGTAGCCGGGCATGCGGACGTGACCCGGCACGAAGTCGGGACGCACGCGAACGCGGTCGCCGGCCGCGAAGGGCTCGCGGTCCGCGACGTTGCCGCGCCCCGGCGCGCTCGGCGATGCGAGCGGGAACGCGCCGCCCGCGCGCGCTTCGAGCTCCTCGACGGTCACGATGCCCTTCTCGACGCACAGCGTCGCGAGGCTCGTCAGCGAGCGTTCGTAATAGCTCGCGCTCAGGTAGTGGCGCGGCTCCATGCGCTCGATCGCGTGCCGGTACTCGTCCATGTTGAAGATGCCGAGCTTGACCGCGAGTCCGTAGAGCGCGTTGACGCGCTTCTCCCAGGGTTCGTGGAACGCGCGCGCGTTCAACGCGTAGCGGATCGGCCCGAAGCCCTGCCGGCCGCCGAGGTCGTGGATGCCGTCCATCTCAGATCTCCGCGAGGCGCGCGACGCCGATCATCGCGTCGCGCGTGACGAGCTCGGCGAGGCGTTCCTCGCTCCACCCGTCGGTATGTGCAGGGCGCACCGGCAGCACCATGTAGCGCGTGTCGGCGGTCGTGTCCCAGACGCGGATCTCGACTTCCGGCGGCAGGTCGAGCCCCATCTCGCGCAGCACGGTGCGCGACTCGCGCACGACGCGCGCCCGGTACTCGAGATCCTTGTACCAGTCGGGCGGCAGGCCGATGATCGTGAACGCCGTGCACGAACACAGGGTGCAGCAGATCACGTTCTGCAGCGTCGGCGTGTTCTCGAGCACGACGAGGTGGCGATGATGCGGCGGCATCGAGAAGCCGAGCTCCATCGCGGCCGCACGGCCGTCGCTCAACAGGCGTCGACGAAACGCGGGGTCCGTCCAGGCCTTCGCGACGAGACGGGCGCCGTTGCGTGGCAGCCATTCCTCGTCGGCGAGATGTTCGAAGTTCGCGATGACGGCGGCGGGCTCCATGCCGCGCGCATCGAAAGCCGCTTCGATCGCTGCGACACGTTGCTCGACGGAGGCGGTGGGTCGGCGATTCATGACGGACTCCTGCGTGGGCGCGCCTCCCGCTTCGCGGGGACGCCGGGATGGGGATACCGCTTCAAGGCATGACCGACATCGAGCCGTGGCGGGACACCGTCGTGTCCCGGACCCCGTCCGGCCAGCGGGTCGTCGCGGGCAGCGGCAGCGTTGCGAGGGCTTCGGCGAGCGGAATGCGCATCGACGGGTTCTAGCGAATGAAGCGTCGCGCGTCAACGCGCACGCTTCGCCGTTCGCACGCGCTTGACGTAGCCCACGTCCCAGCCGGCACGCTTCGCCGCCGCCGGCCGGTCCTCGCTCGCGGCGGGACGGTCGTCGGCCGCGGCGTCGAGTTCGCTCAGCATCCGCGCGATGCGCTGGTTCAGCTGCTCGGTCGTGACCTCCTCGCGGAAGCGCTCGACCATCAGCGGGAACGAGAAGGGCGTGGCATACGGCGGCTCGGTGATGCAGAGCTCCCACGTGCCGATGCGCTCGAGCGTCTCGCGCAGCCGCACGATCTCGAGTTCCTGTTCGAGTGCTTCGGTCTCGGCCTGCGTGAGCAGCAGGTTGCCTGCGTCGTGCTTGCGGAAGACCTCGTAGAACAGCCCGGAGCTCGCCTGGATGCTGCGCGCGGACTTGCGTTCGCCGGGGTAGCCCGAGAACACGAGGCCGGAGATGCGCGCGATCTCGCGGAAGCGGCGTTGCGCGAGTTCGCTCGCGTTCAGCGACGCGATCACGTCGTCGAGCAAGTTGTCGGTCGACAGGAGGCCGTCGGCGATCAGCGCGCGCCAGTCGAAGCGCTCGGCCGACAGCAGCTCGAAGCCGTAGTCGTTCATCGCGATCGAGAACGTGCCCGGCTTCTCGCGCTTGGCCCGCCACGCGAGCAGCGCGCCGAGGCCGATGTGAACGAGGCGCCCGGCGAATGCGTAGCAGAAGAAGTGGTGCCCCTCGCGCGTCTCGATCCGCTCGCAGACGAGGCGGCCGGTCTCCGGCAGCGCGGACCACTTCTGCTGGAGGGCGAGCAGCGGGCGCACGGCGCGCATCTCCGGTTCTCGTGCGAACCACGCGTCGCTCGCGTGCGCGGCGCGGTGGAGCATGTCGAGCGACGCGTCCGCCATCGCGGTCGTGAGCGCCATGCGGCTGCCGGCCCAGGTCGGCACGAGACCGTGCTTCTGCTTCGCGCGCTTGACGTACGCGGTCATGTCGCGCACGCGGACGAGTTCCAGCACCCGGCCGCCGAAGACGAACACGTCGCCCGGTTTCATTCGTGCGATGAAGCCTTCCTCGATCTGCCCGAGGCGCCCGCCGGTCGCGAGCCAGGCGACGAACATCGCGGTCTCGGCGGTGATCGTGCCGATGCTCATGCGATGCCGGCGGGCGAGATCGGGACGCGGTACGCGATAGACGCCGTCGTCGTCCCGCGCGATGCGCTGGTAGTCCGGGTACGCGGACAACGCGCCGCCGGTGCCTTCGTCGAAGCCGACGGCCCAGTCGAACTCGGCGCGCGTGAGCTCGCGGTACGAATACGCGGTGCGGACCTCGGCGAACAAGTCGTCCGCGACGAAGCCGGTGCCCGCCGCGAGCGTGACGAGGTGTTGCACGAGGCAGTCGAAGGGCTTCGTCGGCGGCAGGCGCGGCTCGACGCGGCGGGCGGCGACCGCGCGGCGCGCGGCCGCGGCCTCGACGAGTTCGAGCGCGTTCGTCGGCACGAGCGTCGCGCGCGACGGGCGGCCCGGCGCGTGACCCGAGCGGCCCGCGCGTTGCAACAGGCGTGCGACGCCTTTCGCGGAGCCGATCTGGAGCACGCGCTCGACCGGCAGGAAGTCGACGCCGAGGTCGAGCGACGACGTGCACACGACGGCTTTCAACGACCCGGCCTTGAGTCCCGCCTCGACCCACTCGCGAATCTCGCGGTCGAGCGAGCCGTGATGCAGCGCGATGATGCCGGCCCACTCGGGCTTCGCCTCGAGGATGGTCTGGTACCAGATCTCGGCCTGGCTGCGCACGTTCGTGAAGACGAGCGTGACCGACGACTTCTCGAGTTCCTCGATCACCGCGTCGACGAGCTTGATGCCGAGGTGGCCGCCCCACGGGAAGCGTTCGATGTTCGCGGGGATCAGCGTGTCGATCGTGATGGTCTTCGGCGTGTCGCCGCGGACCATGACGCCGGGGTACGCCTTGCCCTTCGCGTCGAGGCCGAGCAGCACGCGGCGCGCGACGTCGAGGTTGCCGAGCGTCGCCGACAGTCCCCACACGATCAGCTTCGGGTTCCAGCGTCGCAGGCGCGCGAGCGCGAGCTGCGTCTGCACGCCGCGCTTGTTGCCCATCAGCTCGTGCCACTCGTCGACGATGACGACGGTGATCGCGTCGAGCAGCGTCGGCGCGTCGGCGCGCGCGAGCAAGATCGTCAGCGATTCCGGCGTGGTGACGAGCGCCTCGGGCAGATGCTTCGACTGACGCGCGCGCGTCGCCGCGTCGGTGTCGCCGGTGCGCATCGCGACTTCCCAGTCGAGACCGATGCCTTGCGCCGAGTCGGCGAGCGCCCGCGTGGTGTCGGCCGCGAGCGCGCGCATCGGCGTGATCCACAGCACCTGCAGCTTGCGTTCGGCGCGGGGCGTGTCGCGCTCGAGCACGAGGCGCAGCGCGCCGAGCCAGGCGGCGTAGGTCTTGCCGGCGCCGGTCGTCGCGTGCAACAGGCCCGAACGCCCGGCGACGATGTGAGCCCAGGTCTCGCGCTGGAACGGGAAGGGCTCGAGACCGCGCGACGCAAGCCACGCGTCGATCGCGCCCGGTCGCGGCAACGGACCCGGCGGCGTGCGGCGTTCGCGCGGGGTGGCACGCGGCGGCGGCGCGCGTTCAGCGCGGCGCTTGCGATCGAGTTGCTTGCCGAGGTGGTTCGTGCCCGCGATCGTCGAGGGGAGGCCCCAACGGCCCGCGGTGGAGTCGGAATCGCGACGTTTGCGCGGCACCGTCGTCATTCCCGCGAAGGCGGGAATCCAGTGACGTCGAGCGAGCGCCGAACGACGCTGGGTTCCCGCCTTCGCGAGAACGACGGAGGCCGGGGCACGCCGACGATCCAGCCTTCGAGCGGATCGACGTCGTCGGGCAGCCCGTAACGCGCGTGGCCGGCCCGACGCTGCTCGTCGGCCCACGCGGCTTCCAGCGCGCACAGCGTCGCGTCGAGCGAGTCGCCGCTCGGGTCGTCGATCAGCGTCGTGCGCGCGACGGCGTCGATCGCGAGACGCGTGCCCAGCGCGTGACGCCCGTCGCACAACGCGTCGACGATCGTCGCTCGCGAGGCGCGCCGCGCGTCGGTCTGCTGCGCGCGCGTGTCCGACTTGTACGACGCGCGCGTGATCGAGCGAGCGAGCCAGCCGGGGTAGGCCTCGAGTGCGACGCGGGTGCGGTCGACGCCGTGTTCGCGAAGGCCTGGAATGAGGACGCACGCGTCGATGAGGCGGGGCACGCCCGCGTGGAGCATCCACGCGACCGGCGGGTTGACCCACTTCATCGACGAACTCGAGCCCGCGGGCCCGTCGGTCGCGCGATGGGCGAATTTCGAGCCGGTCGGCCGCGCGTCGCACCAGGCCTTGAAGGTCTCGCGCAGCGTCGCGCGCTCGAGGCCCGCGTAATGCGCGAGCGACGCGAGCCACTCCGTCGGCCAGCCGAGCGCCTCGACGAGCGGGCGCGGCAGGCCGAACGGCAGGTCGAAGCCGGCGACCCACGGGCCGGGTCGCATCAGGAAGTCGTCGAACATCGACCAGGTGCTCAGGGCCTCGAGGCCGACGAAGCGGACGGTGTCCGTCCCGAGACGCTCGAGCGTCGCGACGACGATCGGCTTCGCGCGTCGGGGCGACGACGTGAAGTCGACGCCGAAGAGGAGCGGCTCATGCATCGGTCTCGACCCGCGAAGGGTCCATCAACGCCTCGAGCGTCGCGATCGTGTCCGCCTCCTCGATCGGCTTGTCGTTGCGCCAGCGCAGCATCCGCGGGAAGCGCGTCGCGATGCCGGACTTGTGGCGGCTCGAGCGCTGGATGCCTTCGAAGCCGAGCTCGAAGACCTGCGTGGGCTGCACGCTGCGCACCGGTCCGAACTTCTCGATCGTCGTCTTCTTCACGATCGCGTCGACCTTGATCATCTCGGCATCGGTCAGTCCCGAATACGCCTTCGCGAAGGGGATCAGGGTGCGCGGCCGGTCGGGGTCGACGTCGGCGGCGCGGTCCCATACGGCGAACGTGAAGTCCGTGTACAGCGACGCGCGTCGACCGTGGCCGCGTTGCGCATAGATCAGCACGCAGTCGACCGACAGCGGATCGATCTTCCACTTCCACCACAGGCCGACGTCCTTCGTGCGGCCGACGCCGTAATGCGCGTCGCGGCGCTTGAGCATGAAGCCTTCGACGCCGCGGGCTCGCGCGTCGGCGCGAAGCGTGGCGAACGCTTCCCACGTGGCTGCGTCGAGCAGCGGCGACAGCAGGAGTTCCGGGCGACCGGCCGACGCGACCACGGCCTCGAGGCGCTCACGTCGCTCTGCTTGCGGCCGCGTGCGCTGGTCGGCGCCGTTTTCCTCGAGCAGGTCGTAGGCGACGAGCACGACCGGCTGCTCGGCGAGGATCTTCTTCGACAGCGTCTTGCGGCCGATGCGCGTCTGCAGGTCCGCGAACGGTGCCGGACGATCGTCGCGCCACACGAGGATCTCGCCGTCGATCACCGTCCCGTCGGGCAACGCGCGTCCGGCCTCCGCGAGTTCCGGGAAGCGTTCGGTGACCAGATCCTCGCCGCGCGACCACAGGAACACCTCGCCGCCGCGCACGACGAGCTGGCCGCGAATGCCGTCGTACTTCCATTCGACCTGCCAGTCCGACGTGGGGCCGAGCAGCGCATCGAAGCGTTCGAGCGGCTCGTTGAACGCGTGCGCGAGGAAGAACGGATAGGGTTGGCCGCGCAAGTCGTCGTCGGCGCCGTCCGCGGACTCCGCGTCGCGCGCCGGTGCGACCAGCGCGCGGTACGTCGCTTCGGTGGGCCGCGCGCGCCCGTCGGTGTAACCCATCAGGCGGTGGGCGACGATCTTCGCGTCGACGCCCGAGACCGCAGCGAGCGCGCGCGTGACCGACAGCTTCGACACGCCCACGCGGAACGCGCCGCCGATCAGCTTCACGAGGACGAAGCGCTCGGCCGTGTCGAGTTCGTCCCACCAGCTCGCGAGGCGCGCGGCGATGACCTCGGGCGTCTCGCCCTTCAACGACAACAGTCGGTCCTCGATCCACGTCGCGAGGCCGAGGTCCGAGGTGTGGGACGGCGGCGGCAACACGTGGGCGATCGTCTCCGCGAGATCGCCGACGGCCTGGTACGACTCCTCGAACAACCATTCGGGCAGGCCGGCCGCGACACGCGCGGTCTCGCGCAGGACGCGCGTCGGGATGGTCTGGCGCGGCTTGCCGCCGGCGAGGAAGTACACGGCCCACGCCGCGTCACGCGCCGAGTCGCCCCCGCCCGCGGCGACCTCGGTGAAGTAGTCCACCAACGCCTGTTGTTTCGCGCGTGTCGCCGTCGATGCGTCGAGGGCGGCGAACAGGCGCGAGAATCGCTTCATTCAGTGGGCGGGGGAACGTCGGACTGACAAGAATGGAACGGGCGTCGACGACATCGGACGAGCGCTGTCGCGCCCTCGATGAGCGGTCTGGCTGACGCGGACCCGGCATGATAGCTTCCTGCGATGCGCAAGTTTCCGCGTGCTCTCCGCCAGATCTTCAAGCCGGTGACGCCTCGATCGAGCGTCATCGAACGCGGACTCGCCCTCTCCTCGATCCTCATGGCGGTGATCCTCGCGGTCATGGCGCTGGTCGTGCATCGCGTCAATATCGATGCGACCGAGGCGTCGAAGCGCTCGATCCGTTCGATCGAAGCGATGGCCACGCTCGACAAGCTCCAGCTCGCATTGCGCGACGGCGACGTGATCGCCCGTGACTTCGCGAGCAATCGCTTTCGCGACGGCACGGAGACGGACCGCTTCGACAACGCGCGCTTCCAGGCGCGGCTGAATCTCTCGGCACTCGGACCGCTCGTCGGCGACGGACCCGAGCAGGCCGAGCGCCTGTCGCGCCTCGCACCGCTGATCAACCAGAAGTTCGCGTCGGGCATTCGCGGTTACGACGCGAGCAACGTCGGGATGCGCGACCAGATCGACGGCCTCGTCGCGGTGATGCGGGCCGACGAGACGCGCCGTCTCGACGACTACCGCAGCACCCAGCGCAACGCGAGCGAGAAGTCCACGTGGATCATGGTGCTCGCACTGGCGCTCGTCACGGTCCTGTCGCTCGTGTTCTGGTTCCTGCTGAAGGTCGAGTTCGCGGCACGTCGTGTCCTCGAACAACGCCTGATCGAATCGGCGACGACCGACGAATTGACCGGGGTCGCGAACCGCAGCGACTTCGACCAGAAGCTGACGCAGGAGTGGGCGTTCAAGGATCGCTACGCGACGGCCTTGTCGCTGGTCGTCGTCGACGTCGATCATCTCAAGGAGCTCAACGAGACCTGGGGCCACGTCTCGGGCGACAAGGTCTTGCGCGAAGTCGCGCGCCGCCTCGCGTCCCGACTCAAGCGCGTCGACCTGCTCGCCCGCGTGGGCGGCGATGAGTTCGCGGTGATCGTCCCGCAATACCGGAAGGAAGCGCTCGTGCTCGCGGAACAGTTGCGCGAGCGCGTCGCCGAGGCGCCCTTCCTCGTCGAGAGCGGCGATCGACGCGCCTCGGTCGCTGTGACCATCAGCATCGGCGTCGCCGCGTCGAGCGAAGTCGATTCGTCCCGCGGCCTGCTCGTCGCGGCCGAGGAGGCGATGTACGGCGCGAAGCAGAAGGGTCGCAACCGCGTCAACGCGTATCAGGCCGATCCCTCGAGCTACACGATGCGGCCGGCCGTCACGAAGACCGGGGCCGCGGGCACGACCACGACCGCGCGGACGACCACGACCGCGCAGCCGACCGGCACGCGCAAGCGCGCCTAGCCGGCTCGATCACGCGGTCGGCTGATCGACTTCGGCCTTCGCGAGCTCCGCGTCGTTCTCGTCGCCGAATTCGGTTTCGAAGGCCTCGGCGTCGAGGCCGTTCTCGCACAGCCAGCGCACCATCACCGGCACCTGGCCGTGCGTGACGATCACGCGTTCGGCGCGCGTCGCCGCGATCGCGGCCTGGAGGCCGGGCCAGTCGGCGTGATCGGACAGCACGAAGCCTCGATCGAGCGCCCGCCGTCGGCGTGCGCCGCGCAACAACATCCAGCCCGACGCGAACGCGTCGCTGTATTCGCCGAAGCGTTTCATCCACGGCGACCCCGCGGCCGACGGCGGCGCGAGCACGAGGCCGCGCTTGAACAGCGTCTTGTCGTCGACGGCCGAGACGAGCGTCGTCTCCGGCAGCGCGACCCCCGCGGCGCGATAGGCGCGGTTCAGCGGTTCGACGGCGCCGTGGCAGAAGATCGGGCCGATGCCGGCGTCGATGCCCGCCAGCACGCGCTGCGCCTTGCCGAACGCGTAGCAGAACAACACCGATGCGCGACCCGCGTCGACGTTCTCGCGCCACCAGAGGTCGATCTCGGCGAAGAGCTGCCGTTGCGGTTGCCAGCGATAGATCGGCAGGCCGAACGTCGATTCGGTGATGAAGACGTCGCAGCGGACCGGCTCGAACGGCGCGCAGGTCGGATCGACGTCGCCGGCGTGGTCCGTGCCCTGCATGAACTTGTAGTCCCCCGACGCGACCCACGTGCGGCCGCCGTGTTCGAGACGGACCTGCGCCGAGCCGAGGACGTGACCCGCAGGGTGCAAGGACAAGCGCACGCCGTGGTGATCGATCGCGCTTCCGTAGTCGAGCGTCTGAAGGTCGATCTCGCCGAGGCGGGTGCGCAACACGCCTTCGCCCGGCGAAGCCGCGAGGTAGTGTCGATGCCCGACACGAGCGTGGTCGCCGTGTGCGTGCGTGATGACCGCGCGCTCGACGGGTCGCCAGGGATCGATGAAGAAGTCGCCGGGCGGGCAGTACAAGCCCTCGGGTCGCAGCACGACGAGGTCGCCGGGACGCGGCTGACGCGCGGCCGACGTCTCAGTACTGGTTGGCACGGCCGGTGATGTAGACGCCGAGCCGCAACGCGGCGTAGGCGATCGCGTTCATCGTACGCACGGCCCAGCTCCGCTTGACGAGGACTTCGGCGTGGATCGGCGTCGCATCGTTCGCGATCGCGGTCTCGAGCCGCGATCGCAGGGTCCCGGCGAGGCCCTCGTCGCGGAAGACGACGTTGGCCTCGCGCGCGAGCAGCAGGCTGAAAGGATCGATGTTCGACGAGCCGACCGTGCCCCAGATGCCGTCGATGACGCCGACTTTCGCGTGCAGGAAGCTGCGCGTGTACTCGTGCACCTCGACGCCGGCCGAGAGCAGTTCGGCATAGAGCATCTGGCTCGCGTAGTGCTGGACCGGATACTCGGGGCGCCCCTGCAGCAGAAGCCTGACCCGAACGCCGCGCTTCGCGGCCCGCATGATCTTCTTGCGGAAGCGGCTCCCCGGGAAGTAGTACGCGTTGCAGAGGATGATCTCCGACTGCGCGAGGCTGATCGCGGCCAGGTAGGCCCGCTCGATCGCGCGACGATTGCGGAAGTTGTCGCGGGTGATGAAGCCGGCCCGCACGTGACCGTCCGGGTGCGCCTTGGCCCAGGACTTCCGCCAGTACCAGGTGTCGATCGCGCGCTCGAGTTCGCCGCGCTTCGAGGCGATGCGACGCCAGTCCAGCCTGAGCCACTGGTTGAGCATGTAGGCGGAGATCGGGCCGACGAGCGGCCCTTCGATGCGGACGGCGAAGTCGAAGCGCGGCGCCTCGAGGGGACCGTGGTTCGGATCGTTGAGGTCGTCGAGAATGTTGATGCCGCCGCAAAAGACGATCGTGCGGTCGATCATCGTGAGCTTGCGATGTAGGCGGCGCAGTCGGGCGCGCGAGAAGAACTTGAGGCCGCTCTTCCAGAGCGAGTGTTCGGGTCGAAAGATCACGTACTCGACGCCCGCGTCGTCGAAGCACTCGCGGATCGGCGCCGCGAGATTCGACGAGCCGAAGCCGTCGGCGGAGACGTGGACCTTGACCCCGCGCTTGGCCGCGCCGGCCAGCGCGGCCGTCACGCGCTTGCCGGTGTCGTCGTCCTCGTAGATGTAGGTCTCGAGATAGACCTCGGACTGCGCCGCGTCGATCGCCGCGAGCAGTGCGGGAAAATATTCGGACCCACCGCACAGCAGGTCGACGCGATTGCCTTCCTCGAATTTCACGGGAAGGTCACGTCGTCTTCGGCAGGTCGAAGACGAGCTCGGCGAGGATCGGGGCGTGGTCGGAGA
>Ga0247783_1000070_pt1 | contig 32166 bp, 17 predicted proteins | sample UWRJL064202C5_FD_179911 | JGI IMG/M metagenome (GOLD analysis project Ga0247783, IMG submission 179911) | Plant litter microbial communities from Arlington Agricultural Research Station in Wisconsin, United States - UWRJ-L064-202C-5 | ecosystem: Environmental > Terrestrial > Plant litter >...
GCAGTTCGAGAAGCGTTGGATGGAGGAGTGCGAACACTACTACTGGTACAGCCGTTACAACAGGCTGGCCGACGGTACCATCCCGTTGAAAGATGCACTGACCTCAAAGGTCATTCCCCGCGGCTCTGGTGCACTGGAGCAGATCACTAATAAGAGTACGTATTCAAAGCTCTCTTACAAGAGCCTTGCAAATAAAGTCGGTGATGCCTTATTCGGGCAGAACGATACTGGTGGTATGAACCTTACTCTCTTCGGAGGTACTGGTGCACGCCGTGAATTCCACCGTGCCATCCTTGCAGAAGGTGGATCGTTCATCGGGCCAATGGGTGCAGGTAACATCGCTGACAAGTTCGTGACCGGTACCGGCAACTCGCTGATGCTTGGTGGCTACTTCGATGGGTTCTACCATATCGATGGCTATACCATCAAGTTCAAGCACAACCCTATCTATGATACTGGCCGTGTAGCGAAAGCTTCACCGCTGCATCCTGAGACAGGTTTGCCGCTGGAATCTTACCGTATGACCTTTATCGATGATGCCGATGTTGACGGACAGCCGAATATCCAGCACGTAGCACAGAAGGGTCGTTCCTTCATCGAAGGTGTGCTTCGCGGTTTGACACCAATGCCAAAGTCACTCATGATCAAAACCAACGGCAACACTTCCAACGAGCGTATCGACCTCGGTTCTACCCAGGACAAGAGCGAGTACACACGTATGAAGTCCGGTGGTATCCAGATCCTGCGTGCGAATCGTTGCTTTGACCTTCAGTGCGTAGCAGGTTTATCCTAAGCGCACCCATGTATATCATAGAGAAAGTCACTTACTGTTGGTGTTTTTCTCTATAGAAGTCCCGGCCCCGTAGGCTGGGATTTTCTTTTGCGAGTTGCTCGTATGGTGTGTTCTCACTACATTTGACAAAACATCAACACAATGGCAAAGACGAATTCTCAAAATCCAAACTCGAGACTGGTCACGATATTCCGTGCCGGTTCTCACCTGTCCCGGGCGCAAGGCGCTGAAGTGGACGACCTGTTCATGGACTCCAAACAGGGCATCGGTTCCTACTTCGACTCAGTCAACTCACAGAAGGTAGCATCAGGACTGGACTTCAAAGAAGAGGCACTGCTCCTACCACTGATCATCGATGTACCTGCAGACGATCGCGAGTTTCGAAAGAAGCTGACCGACTTCTACGCAGACATCAATACCAATGTACCGTTCGGAAAAGGAGTGACGCTTGAGACCGGTCTGACAGAGAGCAATGAAAAGGACGTGAGCAAGGACAATTTGCCTATCAAACTAATCGATTACCTGAGATGGCGTCATGCACAAGGCCATCCCTGGGTCGCTGCATCTAAAGAACAGTCATCCGGCGACCAGACCTACCAGTTCTACATGTTCGATCCCGCCAGTATACAAGGCAAGAATACCAAGAAACTTAAAGAGCAGGATGCTGCAATGCAGATATACCTGAAGATAAAGCACGAGCCAGAGACCATCGACCAGATGCTTACGCTGTTGGGTATCGAGCCACGTGCATTCATTGGTAAGAACAAGGACGATCTGAAAGTAGAGGCGCTGCGTGAGAAACTGATGAGTGAGCCGGAGAAGTTCACCCAGATATACACGCAAGGCGACCTGGATATCAAGTACTGGATACAGACAATGGTGGCTACCGGTGTACTCAAGGAGATAGGTGGTCGCTTCATCAATGCAGAGACCGACAAGCTGGAAGCATCCAATCTCGAAGAGATGGTATGGTTCTTCAAGGACGAGGCCAACTCTGATAAGGTGACCGTGCTTAAGGCACGCATGCAGGAGGCACTGGCTCAAATGCCGGCACTAACCAAGCGGAAAACTGTTGTTCCCGCAGGCTCGGGACGATAAGATATGACAGTACGGGAAATGCACATAGAGGTAGAGCAGTCTATCCAGCAGGTAGCTGCTAATCGTGGCCGGTCGTTCCTTCCCGAAGAGATCGACTGGATCCTCAACAAGATACAGGACAGGTTCATCTTGTCCTGTCTTCGTCCACGCCAGGATGGGTCTGGCGGATTTGAGCTGGACCAGGCAAAGGCCGACCATATCAGGATGCTAGTAACCAGTACCCGTACCCCGCTCAGGGCGTACGAAGATGGCAATGAGCGCTACAAGGTGCACCTGCCACCAGACTATGGTCACCTGCTTGCAGACTGGTCATACTCCAAAGATCTCTGTGGAGGTGTAGCAACGCTTGCGACAGAGACCCAGTTCATCACTTCCCTTTCCCAATCACGCAGTACACTGGCAACACCACCGTATTACATGAGTGTACTACTGGCCATGCCAAATGCAACCGTGAACATTCCTGCTGATCTTGCGCCAGTCGCACCGTATGCAGGATACCGCGAGAAGGAAGACATCTCCTTTCTCGTGCCATGGATACTATGGAAAGGCAAGATACTCTACTGGGAGAAGTTCGATGACCTCTACCTGCCCGGCAAATACATCACGGTACTGACGTCCGCATTTGCAGGATCTGTAATGATCACGGTAGATGCAGTACCGGATACAAACGAGGTGGTGAACACTCGTGTCAAGACCTACCACACATCGGGTATAGTGAATCGTCACGATAATCGCCTCACCGCACAGGAAAAGATACCCAGCCTCAACTCCTCCCGGTACTGGAAAACCGCCCATTATAGCCCGCTTTCGGAGCTGGAAGGCATGAATTTGATCATCCATAGGGACAATAGCTTTATAGTAACGGGGGTAGGCATAAGCTATATTAGGAAACCTCAACCGATATCATTAGGTTTGAATTCCGATTGTGAACTGAGTGGAGAAGGAACACATCAAGCGATCTGCGACCTGGCAGTTGAATACATCAAAGGCACGGTACAGAACTCTGAAGGTAGAAGCGTCAAAACTCAGGACATAGCAGAACGGGTTACAATTTAAACTCTCAAAACTTCATACTCATGGTAAAGAATCGTTACTACAAAGACACCCTCGGCATCTTCGCAGAGGTGATCATTGCACAAGTTGCATTGACATTCGCAAGCGTAGCTGCATTTGTAGCTGCCGTCGCTCCTGGCCAGATCTGGGCTTTCTGGACTGACACCAATCTACCGCTGGCTGCAGGCGACACTGCACTGGCGGCTAATAAGAATCGGTCATTCTACTACGTGTGGAAAGACTCTGAGAACGTAACGCACACATCGGCACCAATTCCAGTGACAGGACTCAAGTATGACAGCAAACCTTATTCGGCGGGACAAGTACAGATCTCCGAGATCACTTACGGAGGTATCGTATCACCTTCACAGATCTTGCATCTGCGAATACAGGATACGAGGGCCACCCAAATACCTTACCCATTCTATACATACGATCAGCCATTTACTGTAGATATCGCTACAACAGTAGCAGCATTGGCTGCACAGATCAACGCAGAGCCTGCTCCAAAAGCAGTGTCTGCTGTAGCTGCTGCAGATAAACTGACCATCACTGGTCTGGATGCGAAGTTCACTTTCAAGCTGTCTGGCTATATCGAGGTGAGTCCTGTAGCAACCATCGACCAGTCCGCCATTGCTATCAACTACACTACTGCGCCAGCGCAGGTAGCCAAACTTCCGGTTGGTGACCGTGATACTGTGAAGGAACTGGAAGTATATGCGATCATCAATGCAGGTGGTATCAATTACGCTCCGGAAGGAACAAGCGTGGATGAATGGCAGGAGCATAACAGCAACTCTGGCAATACCACTCAGTGGGGCCTGTTGATGGTATATTCGTCTCGCATCGAAGCTCCGTCAAGTGGTGTTCACCCAGCCCATAACAAGGCTTACGTGATCATCGCAGTACCAACAGGGCAGGAAGCATTACTCGCAGCACTGTAAGCAAACTTCTACTATAACAAAGTCCCCTCACACCGTTGTCGAGGGGATTTTTTCTTCTACCTTTAACGCATGGATACACTCGCAAGCATTACAGAGGAGATAGCCCAGCACCTGCAAAAGGAACTGGATGAACCTTTTAAGAGGCTGCTTGGTGATAAAGTGAGCGGATGGCGCAGTACGCTACTTCGTCGCACACTAAAAGAGAATCCGCAGGAAAGAGTTCATTTCCGACAGGCACTGTGGATACCAATGGCCGCTACATCTGCAGTACCGGAATGTATAGATCCGAACGCACCGGTCTGCGATATCATGCGTTCCACTGTGAAGATCCCAAAATCTGTGAGAGCCGGCGGTATAGTCTACGACTACGTAGGCGCAGTAGATGGCAACCACGGTTTCAAGCGTTCTGACCCGGGCATGCACTGGATGCTACTGCATGGCAAGTACTCCAAGAAGCTTATCACCTGGAACTGGGTGAATGGCTATCTCGAAGTGTACAATGCTATCGGGCTGCCACTAGTACGGGTAGACGGTGTATTTGAAAATCCGGAAGAGGTAGCAGCTATTAGCTGTGGTGCAGGTGGTGACTGTGATTTCTGGAACCAGCCATATCCTGTGTCAGGTGACATCAAGCAAGCAATCGTTCAATCCATACTGGTAACTGACTACGGTGTAAAGACAACGCCTGGGCCAGCCAACAAAGAGATCCAGGTAACACCTCAACAACAACTACATGAGCCGGATGGTAGGTAAGGAGATGTATCTCCTGCAAGATATATGGATGGCGTACGCTGAGAAACTGCTCGCGGAGAACCCGGGATGGTGGAGCAAGTACAAGAACAAGTGCAAGCATCACTTCATCGGGTACTATGACGAGCAGGGCAGGAAGATAGAAGTTCTTTCATATCCAAAGTTTCGTAAGACGATCGAGTATTACTTCGACCGGGCCAAAACAGCTATCATTCGTGGAGAAGCTATCAACATAGGTTCCCTGGTTGGTAAGATATGTGGCCTGAGAGTCGAGCGTGATTTCCGCTCTGATAAACAACGGTGCATCGATTGGGGCAAGACAGTGAAGTATGGCAAGGTCTTCGATCCTGAGAAGGGCAAGGAGGTCTACGCCAAGCTGATCTACTATACCACCGACGATTGGCTACGGATAGGCTGGGTGAAGACAGGACTACTGGAGAACGAGACGGTGTTCGAATTCGCACCTGCATCGCGCAACTCCACTGGTTCTGCAGGATTCAAGGGAGAGTTCTCTGAAGCACAGCGGGCAGATCCTCTCCTGAAGTATAAGTACCTGTTCAGACCGCTCAAACTTAAAAAGCACGCATCATGATATACCAGAGTACATCTATGTTCGAGGTGATAGCACGTGTTATCCGCAACACGCGGGTACAGGATGCTGGTTACCTTAAGGACATGGAAGAGTGGATACCAGAGGCTATGGGTTACATGCGTACAAAGTATGTGACCGGGCTCACGTTCCAGGATGTGCATATAGCTTACCACAAAGGAAAATTACCATGCGATGCGCTCTCTGTTTCTGCTGTGCAGCATGGACATGGTAGACTACCCTTGTACTCCGGAGATGTAGCAGCCAACGGTTTTGGTAGTCCCGTAGGTGCAGATTCTGTATACCCGGGTATACCAGTCTATGGTCAGCAGGCATTCGGTACGCATCTTGTCAAGCGGCCGGCTGTAGATAGAGGAGTGGATGTATCATTCTATGAAACAGATATCAAAGCTCTTTGCTGCCTGCCATGCTGTGAAGGATGGTACTATACTGAGCTGGGATTCATCAATACCAGTTTTGAGAGTGGTTGTGTACGGGTACACTATCGTGGTATACCAAAAGATGAGCAAGGATTGCCATTGATACCGGATGAGGAAAACTACAAGCAAGCCTTGTACTGGTACTGCAGGGCGATGATGATCGGTGCAGGATTCGAAGATAAGGTGCTCAGTGAGCAGGTGTGTATGCAGCGATTCGAGGAGTATGCAGGAAGAGCCATGTCACGGATCACCTATCCATCCACAGATGAGATGGATGCCAAAGTAGAGAGATTATACAGGTTCGTATTACCAATCAATTACTGGTCATCATACTTTAACCTTGATTTTTAATGACGCCACTCAAATTATTCATGGATGCCAGGCCGGGAAGGCTGCCAGACGGCAGTTATCCGTATGGCAAGAATGGTATCCAGTATGATCTTCAGGGTTCGATACTTAACGAGCCGGGTTTCCGGAAGATGGCAGCAGTTGTGCCCTATACACTCATAGGGGTGATAGAGACAGATTCTAAACCAGTTGTCTTCAGTACCGACCAGACAAACTCGGCTATAGGATTCTTCAATCCAGACAGTGGACTATACGAGCCGATAGTGGATGATCGTCCAGCAGGACTTATCAACTGGCCTGTAGGAGGTCAACGCCTTGGCTTCTCACTGGACTGGTACATTACAGGTGAGTCCCAGAGAAACTACAAGGGTGAGCTCGTAGTAGCATTTACCGACAAGAATAAGTTCCCCAAGTATCTTAATTGCGATAGTCCCGATATCACCCGCTTGGATGACATCAGGTTATTCCCATACTTCACGCCTCCCAGAGTGGAACTCACCCAGACAGTGGGCGGTTCACTAGCTGTAGGTACATACTACGCAGCCGTAGGCTACGAGCGCAATGACGGTACCGCTACACCATACTCCGAGGTGTCCCCGGGTGTGACCATCACGCCAGGTGATATAGCGGACAGAACTGATAAGGCTATACTGGTACAGATCACAGCAGCCGACCGGAGCTATGACTTTGTAAGGCTTGCTATCATCTCTCGTGTAGCAGGAAGAACACAGGCAGTAGAACTGGTGAACCGCTACCCGATAACTTCTGGTCGCATTGACATCCTGTACACAGGCGATAACCTCACCGAGCCTATCACGGTACAGGAGATATTAACACCACCAGCAGTATACGAGAAGGTCGGTACCATGGGCCAGTTGAACGACGCCCTGTACATTGGAGACCTGGAGACTGAAACAGATCTCATCAAGAAGTTGCAGATGCATGTGTCCAAGGCAAGTGTCAAATGGCGCTCACAGCTCATGGATGCTACAGCTCCATCCCTTGATCATAGAGAGGGTAAGCTGAGAGGTCTGATGCACGAAGAAACCTATGCACTCTATATCCGTTTCCACAAGACCCGTGGGGGTTATACGAAAGCATTTCACCTACCGGCACCGCCGTTGCAAGCTGCATTTGTGGGTAACAGTACCGAGGCGGTGACGGGTGGTGAGGTCTTGCCAATACCCAAGCACAAGGTCGAGGATTGCATTCCAGCCTTCGATGCTGTGGCAAGGACTGGTACACCCGGCACGTTCCTGAACGAGCTGGAAGTATATCCCAACGATCCGGAGTTCGATGGTACACCCATCGGCGGAGAGAACCTGATAGGAAAGAATGTTCGTCACCATAGAATGCCTTCCCTTAGATGGTGCAAGATAAACCTGTACTCCTCCGAACCGGCGTACGGGAGAACCAAGCTTGATCTGCTGACTCTCGAAGTAGTGGGTCTTACCATCCCACCAGAGTACGTAGACATGATCAATGGATATGAACTGCTATTCGCAAAGCGGACGCCACCGAACATGACCATCTATGGGCAGAGCACCCTACTACATGGAGCTGCGCAGACTACGCAGGCTGCAGTACCGACAGGAAGCACAGACATCTTCACTACAGGTGGTAACTGGATGGCCACTATCGTGCATGCAGGATCCGGTGACTATGACGATAACCTGGAGTTGACAAGCCTTCGCCTGGACACGATGCGGTTCCATGCATTCGACATATTGCTGAACAAGCCATCGATAGACCCGACATTCATTTCCTCACAGTTCAAGATCCGCAGGGATAAGCTGCAATCAGAAGGATACTATGAAGATGGTGCACAGGATGGAGCTCATAACATGCCTACAGCGCACTTGATTGACTATACGCTCGGCATCAATCCACAATCGATACCAGCGGGCAGAACGCTTAGGAAGCTAAAGAATAGCTTCTATGCACCGCTAAACGTGACTGTACAGCGATTTGTGAACATGAGGCATGAGACCTGCTTTGCGGGTACACTGGGTGGAGCAAACTGGCCACTGGCTTATGGTGAGATAGGATACCGTATCAAGGGCAATGATAACACAGAGGTAGCACAGATCACCGACTTCGAAGAGACCTACGTGGTAAACCTGCTTGCCTACAAGCCAAACGTGTATGCTGAGTTCTATGCACAGTCACTGGTATCTGCTGGTCCGTATAAGGCACTTACCGACTTCACACCGTTCACCAACTGGGATACTTTCGTGTGTGACTATACCTTCCACACCTACGGACGTCATGATGCAATAGATACAATGGGAGAGGGCTTCAAGGGTATTAAGGTCATCCGCCGGTTCGTGTGTGAGGCCATCAGTAACATTCACCTGCGCTATGAGATACCAGGCAACGAGTATTCCAAGTGGTATCCACACACATCCATCACAGGCAATGATCCACCCAACTGTTACATTGTACTGTTCGACCGTTCCAAAGACCCTAACCAGTTTGGCTATTCCAAAGACCTCAATGCACTGAACGACTTCATATCATCTACGATATTCAATCCATTTGATGAGGAAATCACCAAGTTCCCGTACAGGGTACACAGAGGTGGTAAGCTGTCACGACAAACCAAGGCGAGATCTTGGCGCACTTTCCTGCCGCTCGATTACTATGAGTGCCAGAAAGACCGTGGACGTATTATCAACCTGGCTGGTATGTATGACCGCCTGATCATCCATCATGAGAGTGCCATGTTCATAACACAAGGCAAGGGCAAGCTGGAAGCCGGCCTCCTATCTGTTACTCTCGGTACTGGAGATATCTTCCAGTTCGAACCGCAGGAAGGTGTGCCTTCCAAGCTGGGATATGCAGGTACCCAGCACGACCTCGCATGCGTGAAGACCCCTGTCGGTTACGTATTCGTAGACGCCCGTACCGGTGAGATGTTTATCTGGAGTGGTAAGCAACCCGATAACATGAACAAGGATGTGAACACATTCTTCCGGGATGCTCTGAAAGTAGCTGGCAAGAACGTGTACACAGGCAATGGTATTACCATTGGATGGGATACCAAGTACAAGCGTATCATCATCACTGTGAAGAATGAACAGGCAGGACCAGCTACGACTGTAAAGATATTTGCTGATACCAACGCCTTCTTCAATTCCCTGGTGGTCGGGGACATAGTCAACTACTTCGGTAGGCTCATAGAGTATAAAGGACTGAACGTACCTGCGACCTCTGGCTTTGACTGCCCAGCAGATCCTCCGCCGCCAGACAAGTTTGCGTGGGAGCCTAATACGGTGGTGTGCGAAAAGGACATACCTCTTTCTACCATACCGTTCCCAGTACCGGGAGGATACACTGGGTTGAGCTCACCTGCAGAACTATTCTACAACACTCCATCGAACCAGGTATACGTGGGAGACCACGACCAGATACTGGGTAACTTCTATCGGGTTCATCTGACTGACGGTACCAAGACATATTTCGGTGCCCCGGGCGTGGAGATGTATAGCATCGTCAAGGACAGGGAATACAACAAGATCTATGGCACATCTGCTACAGGCGGACTGCATGTATTCGATATTGCCACGGGTACGGTGACACTGATCCCATTTGGTTCAGCCACACCGTACAGCCGTGTAGGCTTGTGGATAGTAGGCGCCTATGTGATAGCCCGCGATTTGAACACCAACTCATTCACGCTGTTCGACCGCTCCAACCAGAACCTGGTGGCGGTTCGCTCAATAGCATTCGAAGTACCGATGAGTGCCGTGTATCTCAACGAAGACTTCCAGTTGCTGGATGTCAATGGCAGGTGCTGGGTGATCCCTCGCAGGAGAGCCAACCCAACCATTGCTGTCTATAACAATGACCTGTCGGTACTGATCACTACACTCACTGTTCCCGGAGCATTAACCGTGGGAGATTATGGAGGTGATCACTACCACATGGTGGGTTATCACGATATTCCGAATGGAAAGGTCTACATCTACGATACCGGCAGCTTGCAGACATTCGTAGTGGATGTGCTGGCAGTGACTGTCTCCAGTACTCTGCAATGGTATGCGACTGATTTAGTGCCATACGTGAGAGCACGGTTCGTTAAGGACCCGATCAACGGGAACATATACATGTGTTACCTTGGTGTCGGTGCAGATGGACTTACGCCGATCGAGAACAGGATCTATACTGTAGATGCAGTGACATCGCAGTTCGTACGGTTCTACAAGAACAAGACTATTGAAGGAGACCTTGAACGCATTGGTCTCACCGAGAATATGTGGACTGCCTTCACAGGCAACAGGAAATGGGAAGCAGGCCCGTGGGATACCGACGGGTACATTAAACAATATGCACACGCAGAATAATGGGAAACACAGGAAAAAGAATAACGCTCACTCTGCGCCAGCGCAACACGACCACCAACGTGCTGACTGGTGTCACCAAGCCGAATGTGCCTGGTGATCCGGACTATGTCGCACCGGTAGTGGATGCTGTTGCCTGCCCGATAGATACCGTTCTTGTCTGCCCTGATTTCGTGATGGCACTCTCAGGAGCTGATAGCATTACATGGGAGCTGTCTATACCTCGTTCTGTACTCAACAACCCGGCCTTTGCGAAGGTTCGGATACACTTGTGGAATGATACTCCTGTTGAGTTGCAGACAGTCACACTACTTAAGGCTGAATTCACACCAACGAACTATAAGACTGCAGTGTTCCCAGGACTAGTGATACCAGATACATACGTGGTACATATTCAGTACCTCGATGCTGCTGATGTAGAGATACTAGCCTGCAACAACGCAGCCTCTATCATCATGGATCCGGTCATAACCTGGGAAGGTACAGAACCTATTTGCTTGGTTACACCATCCTGTACACTACCAGCGGTATATGAACCTGTGACCAATACCTGCCAGGCAGTAGACCAAGTACCGGCAACACCGCCATCCGCGGGAGGTGGTTCACCGGGTATCGCTTCAGGTATACAGAATAACCAATGGAACAATGGCGGAGCACAGATATTTAATCCAGGCTATCCGCTCAATGGAACAGGTACAGTAGCCGCCTACCTTACGGTACCGCACTTCTGGATCAATGGTAATTTCCAGTGGGATGCTACAGGTAGGAACTTCGTAGACGGTAGAATGAACTGGGCTGGTGTATGGGAAGCATCCAATCCCGTAGAGTGGATAGGATTCGTACGACGTATAGATACACCCGTAGCTAAAACTGTATACGTGGCAATGTCAGCCGACAACGCATTCAGATTCTCCCTTAACGGAGTACTACTGGTAGATTGTGATACGGCAAGTGGTGTGATAACTGGTGGCTCTAACTTCAACTTCTGGAACATCTATCCAGTAACACTCGCACCAGGTACCAATTATATCGAGATGTGGGCAAAGAACTATGGTGGTCCTGCTGGGTTCGCAATGGAGATCTATGATATGACCTTTGCACAACTGGTAGCAGCTACATCGCAGGCAGACTTGGTTGTGCTATTCTCAACCCATGATATGGTGGGACAGCCATTCGATCTTGGCACTGGCCTTGGATGGTCATGTCCTGCAACCTATTCGCTGGATACAACGGGTGCTGGAGATCCTGTGTGCAGGAAGGTAGTTAGCACCCCGCCATCGACAGTGAATACTGGCACCAAGCATTACAACTCTCGGAGAAGACTGGCAGACGGAGTACCGGATGGATACTCAGAACCAAACATAGTGGGTGGACTGGGTCCTGTGATACCAGATGTAGTAGATGCAGCAGCTTGTCCAATAGGGCCACCGACAACAAAATCTGTGTTCGTGGTCAATGAGACAGGTGGTCTGGTTGTGATCGAGACAGATCTCGATACCTACAATTTCGCACCGGGAATGAATGGTGATATATGGATCGCAACAACAGGGATATTCATCAACCGGTCAGCATCTATCTGGAAGTTCACGTTCCTTCAATCGATGCCGTCAACACTAGCGCCATCAGAAGCACCGAACCCAGAAACATTAGCAGCAAATAACGGAACACACATGTTGAATATAGACATATCAACCCTGAATTATGTCAGGGTAGCGGTACCATAATTTGACAACTCGTGCTGTGTAGATTATCTTTATCTCGCAGTACACTAAAACCATAACGATGACTACAGATGAACTTCGGGTCAAAATACTGAGAGACATCACTGCCTTTCAGCCAGCACAAGCCGAGGTGCCAACCCATGTGAAGGATAACCTTCTTCTGCTACTGGATATGGTAGAAGGTGGCGGTGGAGCTGCCGGAGGTATCGGTACGAATGCGCCGCCTCACTACGTGATAATGACGTATGACCACGCAGAGAAATTGATCAAGACTGCTATGTCCATTCGGGATTTGAATGCTTGGGTGTATCAGTACTTCGCACCAAGGAACACGATGAGGGAATATGATATCACGTTTCGTGACAACATGGGTGTTATTCTGCATGCTGGTGTAGCACCTATCATAAGACACATCGTAGTAGACGAGGCTCGTGGCAGGTTCTATATATTAGGTGCATTTGATTCTTATAACGGAGTGCCGTGGCCAGCATGCGTAATGGCTTTCCACTTGGATGGTATACCAGATGCAGCATACAATGCGAACATTGGTGCTCAGCTTGTAATAAAACCATCCGACAAATTAAACTCTGGTGCTATACAGGGAATTGTACAATCAGATGGTAAACTCGTTGTAATAGGTTATCGAGATATGGCAGCCGGTATTGGTGGACCAGGATACAAGTCTATGGTCAGGCTTAATATTGATGGTACTGTGGACGAGGAATTCATGGCTACAATAGGAACTGGGTTTGACGCAGGTGCGAAAGCTATAGTAGTACTGGAAGACGATGCTATGGTAATAAGTTGCTTTGGAACCACATTTAATGGAGTTGCTGTACCGTTAATGGTAAAACTCAATGCTGACGGTACTGTAGATACAGATTATCTCGCAGCTATGGGCAGTGGCCCTAATGGTGTACCTTATGCCTTGGCAGTACAGGCCGATGGTAAAGTTCTGATAGGTGGAATATTCAATGACTTCGATGGTATAAGTACAGCGAGGTTGGCACGTATCAATGTAGACGGTACATTCGATCCATCTTTCATTACAGGCATGACTGGTCTTGTGGAGTCACTAGCTGTACAAGCAGATCAAAAGATATTAGTAGGGGGTGCATTTGGCGGGACATACCAGGGAACACCCACCTATGGGATTATACGTATTAATCCAGATGCTACTATAGATACTCCGTTCAATGCTAATCGTGCACTCAAACCAATGGGAGCAGGATCCGTGTTTTCTATAGCTGTTCAGCCAAATGGTAAGATACTACTGGCAACTACCTGTAACAACTGGGATACGGTAGTAAATCACTGGAGTGCATTACACAGGCTCAACCCTGATGGCACACCGGACAATGCTACCTTCAATCCACCAAACACTGGATTCGATCTGGGAGGTGGCGGTAGCAGCACTCTTACAGTTAAACTGTATACAGTAGCGGTGCAACCAGATGGAAGAATACTTGTTGGAGGAGAATTCGCTGGCTATGATGGAGATCCGGCACCTAATGGACTTTTCAGATTACTGGAGAACTTGCCAACAGATGGCGTAGTTCCACCAGTAATATAAACTTGTAAACATGATAACCGTAGACCAATTACGACTTAAGGTAAAGCAGGATGTCTCGTACTGGGAACCAATACAGCTCGAGGTAGCAACACATGTTACCGAGAACCTATTGGCTATCCTGGATATGATAGGCAACCTGGAAGGTATCGGTACAGATGCACCGCCCCATTACCTTATACTGGCCTACGAGCATACAGAAGCGATGATGAAGACTGCTCAATCTTTGAAGACATTCAGCGACTGGGTAATTCAGAACTTCGAACCGGCTGTGAAGGTTATCTACGACAGGGAGTTCAACAATGTAATGGGAGGCTTCACGCACGGTGCAGAGCTGGGTGTTCATCGCAGGATCACTCTGGATGAAGCACACAACAGGTTCTACACGATCGGTGCATACGATAAGTACAAGGGAGCTACACTCAACTGTGTATCCAGGTTCTTCCTGGACGGTTCACCCGATGAGGTGTTCAATACCAACAGTGCTAACAACCATGAGATACTGGCAGGCAACAGGACTTACTCTGGTGGATTATTTTTGATCATACAGAATGACGGTAAGATAATCGTAGCGGGATATGATTCCCTGATGCAGAAGTATGGTACATATCCATACAACATCATGTTCGGCAGGATCAACCAGGATGGTACACTTGACACCGCCTATCTCGCTGCTATCGGTACTGGTCTCGGACAGGCCACATACTATCCACGGTCAGTAGCCATACAACCAGACCAGAAGATAATCTTTACTGGAGACTTCTGGGAGTTCAATGGGATTTGGTGTCCGAGAGTTGTTCGAATAAATCCAGATGGTAGCCACGATGCAGCATTTCAGGCAGCCATGGGAACAGGATTTAACCAGTCGATATATACGATACTATTGCTCGCAGATGGTAAGATGATCATGGCAGGAGACCATTCCACTCTCAATGACATTCCTATACCAAGGGTGTTCAAACTGAATGCAGATGGCAGCAGGGATGAGGTATTCAATGCTAATGTAGGTACAGCTCTCAACGGTACTGCCTACTGGGGTTTCATACAACCGGATGGTAAGATAGTGCTGGTCGGATACTTTACCTTGTTCAATGGGATCACTGTTGGCAATATAGTTCGGTTAAATCCAGATGGTACTTTTGATGCAGCTTTCCACGCAGCTAACGGTACCGGGTTCAATAGTGGACTATTTGCAGTAGCGTTGCAAGCTGACGGTAAGATACTGTGTGGTGGGAACTTTACATCTTTCAATGGTGTTCCTGCAAGCAGGATCACAAGACTCAACAGTGATGGCAGTCTTGATACAGCATACAACACTGCACTCGGTGCGGGATTCAATGCAGGTGTATCAACTATAGTGGTACAATCTGACGGAAGGATAATTGCTGCTGGATCTTTTAATACCTTCGATGGAGTATCAGTACCGAGTGGAATAATCAGACTGATGCCTAACCCGCCATCGAATACTATTACATCACCGTGGTAAATGGATAAACATGATAACTATTGACCAACTAAGACTCAAGATAAAACAGGACATAGCGGACTGGGATCCGGCGGATCTGCCAGTGGCTACTCACGTCACTCAGAACTTGCTGCATCTACTGGACCTCGTGAACGGGCTCGGAGCTGTCGGTACTGACGCCCCACCCCATTATCTCATCCTGGCGTATGACCATGCTGAGAAGTTGATGAAGACATCTATCTCGCTCAAGACACTTAGTGACTGGGTCATCCAGAACTTTGAACCAAGCATACCGGTGCTGTACGATAAGGAGTTCAATAACGTGATGGGGGGATTCTTGCATGGTGCAGTACAGGGCAGGCACAGGAGAGTAGTGATCGATGAGACAAGGAACAGATTCTACGTGGCAGGAGCGTTCGACACCTACAAGGGTGCACCGCTGAACTGCCTCGCATGCTTTTTCCTGGATGGATCTCCGGATGAAGCCTTCAATTCTCATGCACCAATATTCGGTTGCTATCTTCCGAACCTGAGTTATTCAGGTGCCTTGCTCATCTCACTACAGTCAGATGGCAAACCGGTACTGGCAGGATATGACTCGCTCATGTATCCGTATGTCACAGATGGTAACTACATCCTGTTCGGAAGAGCTGATGTAGATGGTACTATCGATGAAGCATACGTTGCAGCTATCGGATCAGGTCTTGGTATTGGCCAAGGTTACTATCCAAGAGGTATGACAGTACAGCCACACGATGACAAGCTCGTTATCACGGGAGACTTCTGGAATTACAATGGTACTCCGGTAGCACGTATCGTTCGAATACTTCCTAATGGTGCACCAGACTTACCATTCATAGCTAATTGCGGTACTGGATTCGACGGCCCGATGTATAACATCATGACACAGCCAGATGGCAAGTTGGTAATGTCAGGAGACGGATTTACTTTCAATGGTGTTGCTATACCACGGATGCTCAGGCTCAATGGTGACGGCACACTGGATACAGCTTATATGGCTAATATAGGAGTGGGTCCTAATAATACCACCTATCATGGCTGCTTACAGTCAGATGGCAAAGCAGTACTTTGTGGAAGCTTCACAACATTCAGCGGTGTATCTGCACCGGGAGTAGCAAGAATTAATACTGATGGTACGATAGATGCAGCTTTTTGCGCTAATCTCGGTACGGGAGCTAATGCAACTGTATGGGGAATAGCACAGCAACCAGATGGAAAGCTAATAGTAGTTGGAAGCTTTGCCACATTCAATGGTCTTGCACACCCAGGACTAGTAAGACTTAATGCAGATGGTACTTTGGATACGGCCTACAATACTTCTCTCGGTACTGGTTTCACTGGTATGGTAGGAACGGTAGCTGTGCAGTCCAATGGTTGGATAATTGCAGCGGGAAGTTTCACTGCATTCAATGGTGTAGCTACACCTGCAGGTATAATAAGGCTCAGACCGAATATGCCACCACCAAACACAATCACATCACCTTGGTAAAAACAACAAACTCATGATAACCGTAGATCAACTCAAAGCAAAGATTAAGCGTGACCTCACCAGCTATGTACCATCAGGTACACCAGTATCAACCAATGTAAAAGAGAACATGCTGCTCATGCTCGAAGTGCTTGGTGGCGGTGGAGGCGGAGGTAGCGCTGCACCAACTCCAGCAACGTACGCAGAGCTGAAAGCTCATATCATCGCTGGTACTTTAGTACCGGGACAGAAATACCTGTTCACTGATTTCCAGACCAAGCACTACATAGTTAATATAAGTGGAACTCAGGATCTTACTGCTGTAGTTACTGGGCCTGTAGAGCCATTGATATTGACAGCCGTCAGTACCACACAGTTCCATGCTCAAGCGATATCATTACTACATCCTGCAGATATCGTATACATAGATGTAGATCCATTGAACTGGCTACAGGATAATGCTTTTGCTGATATTAATCTTGGCCCAACACCAGAAATAATAATTCCAGGCTGGAAAGGAACTATCACATTCCGTCATGATACTATATACGATATTTCAGCAGGATATGATTGGAGGTACTGCAAGAGTCGTAGGTACAAATTTCCTTATGCTGATTATGATCCAGCTTCAGCAACTTATGGAAATGGTTCGATGGCATTCAATGGTGATGATTTATGGTTAGCTCCAGGATCTCCAGTACCGGCAGGTAGTATGGGAGATCCTAACTACTGGATAAAAGTAGCAAGCAGAGCGGTGACACCATATCTTAATGCATCGGTATATAATGCAGCGGACTTTGTAGAGGTACCGTTATTTGCTCAACTACCGGGGGCAACCAAAGATTATACTGAACTTGTAAGAAATGTACATCAAGCATCATTCAAAGATGAAATTGCACAATGGGCTTCAACTGGTTCTATTTTGACAAACAATGTATTCTGGTTACAAGATGATACCTGGTACAACTACATAGGAGTTAAGTTTGGTCCAGAGTCTGGCTTCAATACTTTTGCTGTCAAAGGTACAGAAGCTGTTACAGCAGGAGCTTACTGTTATAATAACACGTTCACTGGAACTCTGTATTTGAGTCGGGTAACATTAGGAGAGTACTACTTGAGAAACATGGCCTCAAATATGCAAGATTGTGCATTTACTCTTTACACACAATCTTGTCATTTTGGAGATGGTTTCAAGGACAACACAGCTCTACAAAAACTGGATAATGTGAAGTTTGGAAATAACGTGGTGAACAACACCTTCAATGGAGTTATAAATGGACAAGCAGGTGTAATGGCAAGCTGGATCAAGGGCGGAGCACACCATAATCAGTTTGGGCCAATGTATAAAACATTCATCGGTCCTAACCTGGCTGATTGTGTGTTTACTGGAGAGTTAAACAATGTTACTATCGGTAGTGATATGTTCAGTTGTCAGTTTCATGGAGGTATGACTTCTGTCACGATAGGTAACAACTGCTACTTCCTAAACTTTCATGGAGAAATAGGACGCTCTGGACCAGTAACTATTGCAGATGCTTGTATAGGTGTATCAGTACATGGTGTTGTTCAAAATGGAGATCTTAACCCAGTGACTGCACCGAGAGTATTTACGCTGAACACTATACATAAAACATTACATGATCAAGGTGTTGGCAATATAAATACTTACATGCTTAGCTATGTAAATAGTAGTGGATTAGTTGTAGTAGCAATAGCTACACCATAAACTCTTAAACAATGGCAGCAGGATGTAAGAACACACGAGCAGTCAACTATAACCCGGCAGCAAACCCGGATGACTACTCATGCGTGTACCTGCTGAAGAATCAGGGCAACTGTCACTGGTTCGAGGACTATGTCCCGCCAGCAAGTTATACGTTCACCATGAGTTATGCTATGGCAGGGGGCTCTTGGGTGTTCTTCCATGACTACTGGCCGGACATGTACATCCACACCCGGGACAAGTTATTCAGCGCTAAGAGTTCGGAGTTCTACAAGCACAATGATAACAGGGCTGGCCTGTACCACAACCAGGCTGTGATCAAACCGTTCTTCATTGACGTGGTCTTTCAGTCAGATGCGAACCTGATTCTGGAGACTGTACAGTGGATGACCGATTACCTTGACACACAGACAGCACAACCGTTCAAGACACTCACGCACATCACTATCTGGAATACTAACCAGCACACTTCACGAGTTCCGCTGAGCAAGATACAGGCGTTCAAGAACATGACAGCTCGCAACACGAGAGGCTCTTGGGTGTTCAATGATTTCCGCAACGTGCTCATCGATAAAGGCATTCCATTCCTTGATAGCATCTTCAAGGACTACATGGTACTGACCCCGCAAGTGAACATGAACCAGGCTTGGCACAAGAAAGAACTGTTGATAGATAAGTGGTTTTGTGTTAGATTTGAATTCGACAACTCAGAAGATGTGCAGATGGTATTGCACGACACAACTATTCAAGCTATAAAATCAGACAGATGAGAACATTGCTTGATCACTACAAAAGCACCCGGTACAAGAAAATGTGGGATGGTGGCATTGCCGAAGAGGAGATGCTACCAGGCTGGGGCAGTGTGCCCGGCACCACCAGTACTACCGGTACTGAAGCTGTAGTGCCAGATGCTGGGAAGAAAGGTGGAAAGGGAGCTGGTCTCTCGGCCGGTCTTGGTATGGCGGCTGGAATGGGTTCGGGTATTATCGACAGTACCGTGAAGAAAGATCCTATCACTGGACGTACTCCGATCGGAGCTACAGTTGGTAAGGGTGCTTTACAAGGAGCTGCAGCCGGTTCAGCATTCGGTCCATGGGGAGCAGTAGTAGGTGCAGGTGCAGGCGCTATCCTTGGTGGAGTACAAGGAAAGATGGAAAAGGATGAGGCACTGAAACAGTATGCTATGCAGAAGATACAGAAGGGTCAGACAGAACGTGACCAGTCTAGTGCCTTACTGGCTACCAATCCAGAAATGATACATGGTTCTGGTACTGCAAATTTCTTCGGAGCTTATGGCGGCTATATGAATCCAAATAATGTACCCTGCTTTGATTGTGGTGGAAAGATGGCATACGGTGGTGGTATTGGAGATCCCCCACCAAAGAAGAAGGTCACACCCATGCCAGTAGCGCAACCTATATATCCCGCCGATACTTATCAGAACCAGGCAGAGGTCGATGCAGCTAATGCACAGGCACGAAGTCTGGCGATCAGGCAATCCGGTGAAGGTAACTGGGTAGCCAACAACTCTTATGTAGCTCGCCAGCCGGGAGATCCACGGGTGAAGTTCACAGGTGATGTAGGTAGAACTACAGTACCGAGAGCAACAACACTGCCACGTGATGTTACCGTTGACAAGGTACTTAGAACAATGGACGGCTATGGATACAACGATCCGCAGAGTGGTAACTTTATGATGGTAGATCCAGGTGCTATCTATGGTAAATACGGCGCATTCGCAGATATGCCAGCAGAACTCGCCAAGGTAGAGGCCCGCCGCAAAGCTGCCGGTACTGGAGTTACCAAGCTGGCTTCAGGTGGAGGCATTCACATCAAACCCGAGAACCGTGGTAAGTTCAATGCTACTAAAGCACGTACCGGTAAGAGTACCGAAGAACTTACACATAGCTCAAACCCGGTGACTCGGAAGCGTGCGATATTCGCACAGAACGCTAAGAAATGGAAACATGAAGAGGGTGGCATGATAGAGATGGCTGAGGGTGGGAAGATAGGAAGCATGCTAAGCATCCGTGACTATCTCGCATCCAAGGGAGAGAACAGTTCCTATAAAGCTCGTAAGCAACTTGCGATCGGTATGGGGATCAAGAATTACAGAGGTACTGCAGCGCAGAACATTCGATTGCTGAAAGCAGCTAAGAGTGGAACACTACGCACTCAAGGAGCTGGTACTGCTCCTACGCCTGTTACTGGTACCACTCCATTAAAGAGCAAACCTACAACAGGTAAGAAAGCATCGAAACCATCTACTACGAAGACAACTGTTGCATCTCCAACAATAGATGCAAATGGATACGTTGATCTGGAGAAAGCAGGTGTAGATCCACTCAGCCGTAAAGGAATTGAGATGGCACAGGAGCTGGCCAAGAAATATCCAGGGGCAAGATTTGTATGCAATGCGAAGGGATGTTCACAGATAGCTTCGAATGCAGCGGCTGCCTACGGTCAGAAGTTCAACCGTGGAGATGCTTGGGATCTTGGTAATCTCAATACTCCTGCAATGATCATGGATAACTACAAGGAGGAACTCAACAAGCCGCGGCATGGAGCACTTCCAGATCCTAAAGACTTCAAGACAAACGCAAAGAAGTTGGATAAGATAGCACGGGGCATTGTCGGGCTGAATCGCAAAAATAACAATCACGGCGCTCTGGCAAGTAAGGCTCTTGCAGCAGGAGTACCACGGAATGTTGCTCGTAAACTAGCAGTGGATTCCGAGGACTACGGTAACAACGAACTCTATCCGGGAACTCGTGGATATGAGCACGTAGGCTATATGCTGGATAAAGGCAAGATGCTTCATGGAACTGGAGCTGGCCCGGGACATCCTGGTTTCTATGTTATCGATAGTACCTACAATGGTATCAACCTTGGAGGATATGGTGACTATGATCCTGTAGAAGTGATAACTCCGGGCAAGACCAAAAGTAAAGGTAATGCTAGACTGATGCCTCTGAACCAGAATATACCCAATCTGAATACCTGGTCAGGCCAGAGATTAAACGTACTGCAACGTGAGGTTCCGAAGAAGGCCTATGGTGGTCGTTTGAAACCGGGACTATTCATCGGTGAGATGGAAGTAGGCGGTGGCCCGGGTGTAGCAATGGCTAAGGGTGGACTTGTAAATGCATACTATGCTTATGGTGGTAATACCTCCAATACCAAGAAGAAGAAAGCAGATGCTAACTGGTTCGACTCTGGTAATCCAGAAGGTCTTGCACCAATGGATAATGGCGGAGATGTGAAAGAACCAGCACTGGCTGGCATGCCAATGAAAGGAGGTTATGCAAAACAACTATCAAGCACAAACACAGAGATGGTGGGCAACACCCACGCTCAAGGAGGGATCACCGTTCCTCAGCTCGGTGTTGAGCTGGAAGATAACGAGACAACAAACGGTAACTACGTGTACTCTGACAAGCTCGGTTTTGCTGATATACACCGTAAGATCGCAAGAGCCAAGGGCAAGATAGAGAAGAAACCTTCTACTCAAGAGCGGGTGAACAGTATGCGCCGGTTGGAAGCTCGTGAGAAAATGCTGGCAGAGATGCAGGAATATGTTAAACAACAAAACGGTCAAGTATGAGATATGGAATACCAAGAAGGAGAATCTATGCAGGTGGTGGTCCATTTGATCCACTACCAGTACCGGATTGGAACAAGACCCCAGAGGCTGTAGATACTTTCCAGCAATGGGCAGGTCTGAAGAACGATGGTATATTCGGTAAGAATACTACCAAGGCGTGGAATCAGAAAGGAAGACGGTATGTAAACAATTACCTGGAAGGGCCACAGCCTATAGTGGGAGACCGTGTAACTGGTTCTGTAACTGGAACTATCAATCCCAATCCGATAAACTTCGGTCCCCGATTCGAATACGATCCTAAGCTGACAGGTATACAACTACGTGAAGGATTGAAGCTTGCGCGGAAGGTAGGAAGTCAACCATATAATCCCGCTACAACAGGCACAACCAGTACGACAGGTTCCAAGTTCATGAACTACATCAACTCGGACAAGTTCCGTGATGCGACTGAGAACCTGGCACCATTCGCATCCAATATTGCTAATGCATTCCGCAAGCCGCCAATACCAAGTACACCAATACCTGACCAGTACACAGCTTTGCATAAGATCAATATGGACGATGCACGTAACCAGGTTGCGACCACGTATCAGGCTGCTGATAGATCTGCAGACCGCAACGTGGATTCTAATACTGCAGAAGCCATCAAGGCATTCAACCGTGGTGAGAGGATGTCTAAGTTTAGTACCATCAATGAGCAGGAAGCTATTACCAATGCTGGTATCTCTAATCAACAGGCAGGTATGGATGCTGCAGTGACTGCGTCCAATATCGCCAAGCAGAACAAGTTCCGCGACGAGTTGATCGAGAGACAAATAGCAGATCAGCGTGAGCAATCCGCTAACCTCGCCAATGCCGGCGACAAGATGGCGATGCTGACCACTGAAAAACGTAAGGCTCGTACAGAGATAGCGAAAGCACAAGTGATGAGTACTGCCTTCAAGAACAGTGGTGTGTATGAACGTCACCGTATGTACCTGAGAGCAAGTGGTCAGAAAGATCCAACAGGTAATGACTTCAAAGATCTTCCACCAATGGCCTACGGCGGCATGATACCTAAACGCAAAATCACCTACTAATGCCAGGATTATATGACCAGTACCGGTTAGCCAATTCCACCGCAGTGCCACAATTTACCGGTACTGCAGCCCCTGAATCTATTCAGGTGAGCCAGTATATGCAAGGCTTGTATGATCTTGCGCAAACTGGTGCAGGTGAGATAGCAGCCAATGCTGACAACCTGCAGGCAATGGAGAAAGATCTCCCGTACCTCAAGGAGGTGCGTGATAAGATAGAGGGTGACATTAGTAAGTGGACCAAGGCCAAGAACTGGGAAGACTATGTTGAGCCAGTACGCAATCTTGGACGCTACTATGCTAACCGCTCAAAGGAACTGGCAGCACCACTCGCACAGTTCCAGGAATATAGCAAAGGCATTATCGACAGCAAAGATTATACACCATTCCAGAAGAAGAGTTATATCGCACGTAGCAAGGAAGGATACCAGGGACTCACGAGAGATCCATCAGGAAGACTCTCCGGTAGCTTCCAGGGTGTGACTCCTGCCAAGTACGTTGACCTGCCTACATGGACACAAGGCGTTCTGAAGGACTTACCAATATTCAAGCATGCCAGTTCTATCGAGAAACGAGGAACACCAGGCAGTGCTGATGAAGGTTACTTGGTAACACGTGGTGGTAAGACAGAAGAAGTTACCATGGCACAGGTACAGGAAGCACTTACAGCAGCGATCAATTTAAGTCCCGAGGTACAGGCATATATAGCTGACCAGGGAGATAACACCGGCTATTGGGCTGGTAAGACTGATGTGAATGCATTACCCGACCAGGTAGAAGGACAGATACCAGTGCTAGATAAGAAAGGTAAGCCAACCGGTAAGTTCACTAAAGGTATGGTACAGAATTCTGTGAAGGCACAAGTACTGGCAGAAGCGGCAAAGACTGGCCGTGACCCGAGCGAGATATATGGAGAGCAGATGAACTTGCGGGAACGTAAAGATCTGCTCGATAGTATGGATGACTTCGCACGCAGGAAGTTCGTATTCAAGAATACTGAGTACACGCAAGGACTTGCTTCTGATGCTACCTACTTATCTAATCGTGATCGTGCGGATAGGATGTCTACCTTCGGTGATGTGGTATCCGGTCAGGGTATAGATTTCACTAAGGAGTACGGTAATGCAGATGCTGTGAACACAGACATTGAGACTGTAACTAGTTCGATGAATACTGCCCAGACAAGTGTGAATGCTACCAAGCAAGCTATTGCTGCAGCATCCGGCACTACTGTGGATAAACTCACACCAGCACAGATACAAACATACTTCGCCAAAAATCCAACGATGGTAGGAAAGTATGAATCAGATCTACAAACGATAGAGTCTAATAAGCAGAAAGTATCGGCACTCAACCAGCTCCGTGATGAGTCACTTGACCTAGCTATCAAGAAGAAGTATGGTCCAGGAGAATCATTCGCCAAGATGAAGACGGATGCTACTAACAAGTTTGCTGAGACACTTAAGAAGACAAATGTACCGGTCACTATAAATGGTAAGACTGTCACTGCGCAACAATTCGCAGATGGATATGAAGTGATAGATGGTGATAAAGGAGCATGGACATCTTCCAACTACGTAGTAGTAAGGAACAAAGAGACTGGCCAAACTCATAAACTGAGTACTGCTGGCGGTGGTGTAGGGGATCCGAATAACGCTATCGGTTCAAGAGCAAATGGATACATGGTGCCTTCAAGCATACAGGACATTGGAGGCAAGTTCGATAACCTGGATTGGAAATCCGAATGGGAACAGGGAGCCAAGAACATACGCACCAATTCAGCATGGATACCTGTCAACGACAAGTCACAGGTAGATGGTAAACCGGGATTGTTCTCTACAAGAGTTAGCGGAATATTAAGAGCAGGTTCCGGTGGACTGGATGTGAAAGATGAAGATCTCACCAGTATGGATTCCGATGACCAGGATGATATCAAGAAGATAATCGACTCCGGTAAGTTCGATGTACTAGGTGTAAGCAAGACTGGTAAAGGTGGTAAGCTCAGCGTGAAGCTATCGGTACTGGTAGATGACAAGGCTGATAAGACCACTGACAAGTACAAGACCGTAGTAGTGGATGTCGATTCCAATATAGCTAACCAGATCGGCAACGCAGCCGTTGATGCAGGAAGAAGGAATGGGGATATAAAATCCATACAGGTAGGTAACTCCCTGAAGTTCGGTTCGGGTTATGAGAAGGTACAGGACATGGGACCAACAGGCCGTGTACAGATCAACCAGATGTCTCCAGATGGTAAATCAGAAACACCGGTCTATGAAGTGGTACCAAGCCAAACAGGTAATTCAGCCAATGCTTTAACCTGGAAGGTATGGATGCTCGATCCTACAGGTAAGCGTATATCAGTATACAGCACCTATAGTGATGCACATGACCTTGGGACATTCCTCGACGAGAACAGCAAGGAAGGTAGATATGTGATACCAAAGAATACTGATGCACCAATGAAACTCAAGCAGTGATAAAAGATCCTAACGCAATATATGATGAGGCTGGACAAGCATCTGGTGAACAGAAGGCTCCGCCAGTAGATCCCAAACCAGGGCCAGGAGATCCTAAGCCTAAGCCAAAGAAGGTACACCCGGGAGATGCGTATGAATCTATACGCAGGGGAATGCCACAGACCATGGGACGTGCAGGTTCCAGTTTTCAGATACAGGGTGTAGAACAATCAGACCAGGGAAAATTCTTTGGTGACATTGGTATATACGACCCCGCTCTTTCAGGGCAGGACATTGCACTCCATGCAGGTGAACGCCAGAGCTTCGGTAATAAGTTGGCACGCCGGCTCGGTAACTTCATTCCCAATGTAGCGGCAGACCTGATAGATATCGTAGGATCTGTTGGCTCACTGGTTACAGAGTGGGGAGATGACCGTGATTATCGCAATGGTCTCAATGACATTGCCGACTCCATCAAGAATCCATTTGGTAAGAATTACGCCCGCTCCAATGATACATGGGCACTAGGTGATCCAACCTGGTGGATAGACAACGTATTCAACACACTCGAGTATGCCGCTGGTTACGCTCTCGCCGGTACCGGGATAGCAAAGACTATCGGGAAAGGTGTACAAGCTCTTGGCAGTGCGGCAGAACTTACCTCAGTGGGAATGAATTGGGCAAGTAGGGCCGGGCAACTTGGTACCAGCGCGCTGGTATCCTATGCACAAGCTGCACAGAGTGGCATGGGTGTATTCAAGGAAACCTATGACAACCAGTTCATGAAAGCACTTGCTGCAGGTAAGTCACAGGAGGAAGCACACAACGAAGCAACTCACATAGCAGCTCAATCAGCGGCAACGACAGCACAGCTTGGTACCATCCTTACGATGGCTATCAATTCTGGTGCATACGCACCGATGTTCCGTACGCAGGAAGCACTTACACGGGACATCATAGCAGGTCGGCTTGCCAGCCAGACTGGTGTAAAATCCTTAACAGATGTAGCTAAAGCTATACGGGGACTGGATGTGAAGAACTATACCAACAAGTTGATACATCACGCTGGATGGAAAGGCGTGGTCAACGAGATGTGGAAGGAAGGTGGTGAAGAAGTGCTGCAGCAATTTGCTGAGCAGACCGGTTACGATATAGGCAAGGACGGTAAGATCAAAGGACTCATTGATCAGCTCGGCGAGATGGAGAACATAATAGACCGCACAGCCAACTCGCAAGGTGCACTTGCATTCGTGCTTGGTGCAGGTTTCGGTGGTGCGCAACATGGACTTATCCACAACGTGATACCCTCTAAGCGAGTGACCAAGATGGTGGATGGCCAACCGGTGCAGAAGATGGTGAAGAACGATAAGGGTGAAGAAGTACCGATGACAGATAAGAATGGCAACCCGGTATTCGTGAAAACATGGGTCACTCCACGCAAGTATGAATATGATCACACGCAGAAGACCTTTGACAATATGAAGGATGCCGTGGCTGAGGACTTCGAGAACATGGAGGAGTTGCGCAACCAGTTCCTGGAAGCCCGCAAGAACAAGAACACGGTGGAAGCTGAACGGATACGCAATGAGATGTTTGACCCAAGCAAACTGTTCGCTATTAAAGCTGGCCTTACCGATGCATGGGTGAAGACCTTTGAGAAGATCTCAGGTATGGACCAGGCAGCGGCAATGGAGAACGGCTTTGCAATGCACGAAGAGGATACCGAGTACAAGGAGAAAGCAACTGAAGCAGTAGGTGACATCAAGCACCTCGAGAAGGTATACAATGACCTGAAGAAGAAGTACGGCATGCAGTTCGAAGAGAATCAGGAACTGGCACCATACGTGGACATGCTCTTTGGTCGTCATGCAAGTCTGTACAGTGCTGATAAGAACCTCGCATTCCATCGCAAGAAACTCGCAGAAGCAGAGGCAGAAGAACTGTCTCTTGCTAATATAGAAGATCCAACCATGGTGAACCTGGCACATACCAAATGGGTATCGAGTCACAACAGCATGGTAGAAGTATTCAACAACCTCGTCAAGGACAGAGCTGCCCTGCGCGACGCCGCTCTTTCCGGTACTGTAGAGGGTGCGAAAGTTGTGGATAGATTAATGCGCAAGTACCGGGCAGTGGGATATGGTAACCCGGATCCTGCAGCTTACAAGGCATCTGTGCAAGACCTACTTCGCAAGATAGATACTAAGAGCGCACAGATCGAAGAGCAGATGAAAGCTTCCCAGCAAGCGCTATTCGATTCTACTGACTACAACGAGTGGGTGAAGAAAAACCCGGGTAAGACCTTTGATGAATTCATACAAGAAGCCAACAAGCGCACCAGCCTGTCAGGACAGAACCGGTACTACAAGTCCCAGATAGATGGTGAGCAGGCACGCATCGATATAGAGCGGGAGAATCTTGCTGACATGACCAAGACCACCAGCATGACCAAGTTCTCCAGCCAGGCAGACAAGTGGAGAAAGGAAATGGAGAAAGCCGCAGAAGCTACAGCTAAGAAGGGCACTGCTACTTTAACCTCGATGACCAAGGATGCAGCCACACTCAAACGCTTGGGTGCTATTGCCAAGAACCAGATAGCTGACCGGTACGCCGGCGACTACGAAAAGTTTGTCAAGTTCATTGCTGCCAATGAGAGACGCATTGCGGTATTGCAAGCCGAGCTAAAGCGTGTCCACAAGAAAGATCCGCTCAGAGCAAGTGCTATCCGCAAGCAGTTGAGGATACTGCAGAAGCAACAGGTGAAGTTCATGGAGCGTGCAGCAGTACTAAAGACCTTAAGTGAGCAGAGAGCTGACGTATCTGAATCAACAGAAGACCAGGACGTGGAAGACGTGACTGGCGAACAAGATGGAAAAACAGTATCAAATGCTGATGAAGCACCAACAACAAATACGCAGCCTGGCGATTCAACAGAGCAAACGGCGGCGGGCACTGCTGAGGCAACGACAGAGGAGGTAGCTGCAGATGCAGCCCTCGCACTTACTGCCGAAGAACAAGCAGATGCTATGATAGCTGAGATAGCTGGTGAAGCACCAGAACCAGAGTTCGAAGTGGATCCATTCAAGGAATACGGTACACTGTTCAACAATGCACGTCCTGCAGTACAAGCCAAGATGGGTGTGCTGCTGGATGAGATGATAAACAACAATACCGGCTTCTCCCTGGACTTCCTGAACCCAGAGATAAATGCAGGTCTCATCTCGCAACCGGAAGCACACAAGTTACTTCTTGCTGCACGCGATTATGCAAAGTCAGTACAAGCTACCATTGCACAGCAACAAGCGGGTGCACTGGAAGTGGAAGAGGAAAGCTCTACTGCTACAGATGATCTATCAAGCACAGACAATGGAGAGGAGATACCTACTAACATACAGGAGTTCGCAAAGATCCTTACAGCAGAAAAGGTAAACTTCATATTCTCTAACGCTCTGATGGATGGCCTTATCAAACCCAATGGCACGCTGAACATGGCAGCCATGCAGCGCAAGTTCGGGATAGGACGTGTCAAAGCCAAGCGCATTGCGGAAGCTTATGGTGCACTCCCCGGGCCGGCAGCCGTTAAGCAGGGTAACACTCCACCGATCATCGTCGAGCCAGTAAGCACTCCGGATACCCCGGTACTGGAGTCAGAGACCGAACTGGGTGGAACAGTACCGGAAGGAAAAGCATATCATGCGGGTCATAAGATAGTGAATGCAGCTACCACTGGTGCTACCGCTACCATCGATTATGAAGAGGGAACTAAGAAAGGCCCGAATGGTGAGACCGTGTATGTGAAGATCACCAAGAAGGATGCCTTGCTCAAACCTATCACACCAATGCTACTAACGCCTGGTGCCATCAAGCCCGGGCAAAAGCTCCGCTATGAGATAGATGTGGACTACGATGGTCCCAAGCAGATCACCGATAGCCTGTCCTGGGATGACGACGGCAACGTGGTCTATGACAAGGAACGTGGTGCTGACTACTTAGATGGCAATGGTAAAGTGAAACTGGATGCAGAATCAGTAGCTAATGTACCGATAAGAGTAGTGGATGCAGCTACAGGACAGTTCCTGTGTCACATCCGTAAGATGGACTGGGTCACTGCAAAGTTCCCTGGTACCCAGAACTATCGCAATGTCGCTACCGAGACTGAGGAGAATGCCGATAATATGGTCACACAGATGAAGCTCTTGATGCAAATACGGACTTCTATAGTGGAGAAATTCAATGCCGACGGCCTACCAACAGAGGGCGCGATATCACAAGAAGGATTGGGTACTGGCAGACTCATCCTGAACCACGTGATAGAAAGCAAGAACGAAGAGGACTTAAGCATCAAGAGTAAGATCATTCCACAGCTTGCCTACAACCGCAAGGATCCGACGAGATCTCTACTTCCACAAGCTGACCTGCAACTAGTCATCGTACTGGAAGGCGGTGTACCCTACAGCGGGAAGGGATTCCCATTCCCGCATGCGATGGGTATACCGGAAGGTGAACTCATGCAGGGTGGTATCGGTGCAATGGTACAGGCCGTCAATGGTGAGTACATGTATGCACCGCTGGTAGGTATGAAGCTGGTGGAGGAGGGACGCCCATCCCCTGGTCTTAGCAGTGTGACCCGGGCAATAGAACTGTTCCTTCTCAATGATGGAACAGATCCTAACATTAGCAAGGAGATACTCGAGCTTGAGCAGAACACCGATTTCAACGTCGGTAATGCGCAAGGTCTGCGTGCCTTCATCAACCAATACTACACCTACATGCAGGACTTCAAGGACAGTGCACTGTCCCCGAATGCCAACACAGGTTCAGCGGCTGAGCAGTTCGTGTTCTCAGTCAATGATAAACTGGATGGCGTAGCAGACAAGACCAAGCAGGTTAAGGTAGGATTCACCATGAGGGGAAGCGCAGGCTTGCAGTATGCCAACATCGTCAATGGAAAACTATCTCCTGCATTTGTAGAAGTCCTGACTGAAGGATTCACTCAGCGTGCACGTGCTGTGGTATTCACAGATGCCAGCCGCAGTATCAAAGGCATCAACTCATCCGGGTTCTTCTACGACGCAACGTATGTACCGGGTAAAGGATGGGTACATAATCAGTATGATGATTACAATCAATATGTGAAGTCCTTCTCCAAGACAGCCGTGTATGGGCGTAACCAACTGCCTGATGGCACCTACGTGTACACAGCCAATCCTCACATCAACCTTACGGTACCGGGTAAACAGATCCCGCAGAATATCGTGACAGCTAACAACACTGCCAGCACAGTGAAAGCGCCAGAGAAAACGCAAGTAGACCTGGATGCGGAACTCTTCGATGAGCTCACCAACCTGCGTCCTAATATCAAGCAACCGGTAGCTGCCATCGGCACAGGCCCGGAAAATTCTATCCCGCTTACATTTGGTGCTCTGGAGGAAAGCCATAACTTTACTCCCGAGGATCAGCGCAACGGACGTACTGTACTTGAAGTGTACGATGAGCTTACCGGTCACGGTCTCACTTACATCCCTGAAGGATACAACCCGTTTTCCCGCTGTTCTTAAACAGATATGTCATGTCCCTTAGCTTCCAACGGTCAAGAATCAATTCTATACCAACTCTTAGAACAGAAATACGGAAGCACACTTGCTCCGATATACTGGGCACAGGTTCGGTCTCAACAGTTCCTGAACAAGTATGGGGACTGGACGAGGCAAGATGTATGGGGATTTAAGAAAGTCAAGATCCCACTCGATGCCAATGGCGAACCAACTCTCGAAGCAGTAGAATCCCGCCTGCGCCTTACACAAGGCAGCATGGAACTCAAAGCAGGGATGTTCGCAAACCCCGAGCAAGAAGACGCAGTCAACAAGATAACAGATTTCCTCGCAGATGAAAGTCCGGAGACCGGGCAGCCAGATCTATACCTGCTTGAAGGTGGAGCCGGTACCGGTAAGACAACCTCTATCAATGCAGCACTGGAAAACTTCCAGGGTAATATCGTAGGTGCTACAGTCTCTGCTGAAGCGCAAGGCATCCTGCAACAGAACATGGTTGGTAAGAAGACCATGACCATTGCCAAGTTGCTTGGTCTTGTACCAGACAAGACCGCCGGGGAAAAGATAAAGTTCCGCAGGCGTAATGCAGCCGAAGAGATCAAATTTCGTAAGATGGGTAAGACCGATCCTATCGAAGATGCAGACCTGGTGATCATCGATGAAGCTTCCATGGTAGACGATGGCACATGGCAGATGCTGCTTGACCTTAAACCGGATCTCGCTAAGATCATATTCCTCGGTGACCCAACCCAGATACCACCGATAGGTGAGAAAACTTCCAAGGTATTCTCCATCATGCAGAAGACTGTCAACCATTCCAAGCTCACTCAAGTAATGCGGTTCCAGGAGTCAGCTCCCATCTTCAAGATAACTGAGCGCATGTTCGCTGACAATATCCGTGCACAACAAGCTACCGGTAAACTACCAGTGGCCAATCCACTTGCTGGTCGTGTACTGGAAGATGAAGCTGCCAATGGTGAAGGCGTGCTGTACCGGTCTAACCACGAGGGACTGGTCAAAGACATGGCTGAAGAGTTCCGTAGGAACAAAGGTCTTAAGGACGTGGTGATCATCGCTGATAGAAATGAGGAAGTAGCACGTATCAATGCAGCTATCCGCCAGGAATTGTACGGTGATTCTGCCAGCGAG
>Ga0247783_1000071_pt1 | contig 32113 bp, 25 predicted proteins | sample UWRJL064202C5_FD_179911 | JGI IMG/M metagenome (GOLD analysis project Ga0247783, IMG submission 179911) | Plant litter microbial communities from Arlington Agricultural Research Station in Wisconsin, United States - UWRJ-L064-202C-5 | ecosystem: Environmental > Terrestrial > Plant litter >...
CGCGCGGCTTGCCTTCGATGAAATCGATGGTCATGGGTCTCGTAAGGGAATCAGAGGGCGAGCGGCGCTTCGTCCATGGCGGCGATCTGCTCGCGCAATGCGAGGATCTGATTCTGCCAGTACTGCTCGCTGCCGAAGAACGAGAAGGCCGCCGGGAATGCGGGATCGCCCCAGCGTCGCGCGATCCACGCGCTGTAGTGGATCATCCGCAGCGTGCGCAGGGCCTCGAGCAGGTGGAGCTCGCGCACGTCGAACTCGCGGAACTGCTCGTAGCCTTCGAGGACGTCGGCGAACTGCGCCGTCATCTCCTGGCGCGTGCCCGACACGAGCATCCACAGGTCTTGCAGCGCCGGCCCGGTGCGACTGTCGTCGAAGTCCACGAAGTGCGGCCCGCCATGACCGCTCGCGCCGGCCTCGGTCCAGAGGATGTTGCCGACGTGACAGTCGCCGTGCAGCCGCAGCGTCGCGACCTCGCCGGCGCGCGCTTCGCAGTGCGCGACCGACGCGAGCGCGTGCTCGACGACGCCCGCCCACACGGTGTCGAGCGGGGCGGGAACGATGCCGGCGGCGACGATCCAGTCGCGCGGCTCGATGGCGAAAGTCGCCCGATCGAGCGCGGGTCGATGCACGAACGGGGTCGCCGCGCCGACCGCGTGGATGCGGCCGAGGAAGCGGCCGATCCACAGACGCGTCTCGCGATCGTCGAGCTCGGGTGCGCGACCGCCGCGTCGCGCGAAGAGCGAGAAGCGGAACGTGCCGTCGTCGTGCAGCGTCGTGCCCGATCCGTCCGGTGTCGCCGGAACGACGGGAATCTCGCTGTCCGCGAGCTCGCGCATGAACGCGTGCTCCTCGAGGATCTGTTCCGTGCTCCAGCGTTCGGGACGATAGAACTTCGCGACGACCTGCGTTCCGTCGTCGAGGCCGACGAGGTAGACGCGGTTCTCGTAGCTGTTGAGCGCGAGCAGGCGTCCGTCGGTGCGAAGGCCGATGCCTTCGAGCGCATCGAGCACGCGATCCGGCGTGAGCGCAGCGTACGGATGGGCGCTATTCTTCGCCCCCGTCTCGACCGGCTGCCGGTCGTCCGCGTCGTCTGCGTCGTCCGCGTCGTCCGCTTTCCCCCGATTCGCATCCATTCCTCAGTATGACCTGCCCCGCGTGAACCCCGGCATCGCGTACGCCGCGCTCGCCTACGTGGCCTGGGGGCTCTTCCCGCTCTTCTTTCGCGCGCTGAAGTCCGTGCCGTCGCTCGAAGTGATGATGCATCGGCTCGTGTGGTGCCTCGCGTCGCTCGCGGTCATCGTGATCGTGACGCGCCGCTGGGCCTGGATGCGAACCCTGTGGTCGCAGCCGCGCGAGGTCTTGCGCCTCGTGCTGGGCGCGGTGCTGATCTTCCTGAACTGGTCTGTCTACATCTGGGCCACGCAGCACGACCATGTCGTCGACGCGAGCCTCGGCTACTACATCACGCCGCTCGTCAACGTCCTGCTCGGACGCGTGTTCCTCGGCGAGCAACTGAGGCCGGTGCAGCGGACCGCGATCGCGTTCGCGACGATCGGCTGCGCCTGGCTGAGCTGGGAGTCGGGGCACTGGCCCTGGATCGGCGTCTCGATCGCCGTGTGCTTCGGCGGCTACGGCCTCTTGAAGAAGACGATGACGCTGGGCTCCTTCGAGAGCCTCGTCGTCGAGACCGCGATGTTGTTCCCGTTCGCATGCGCGGGACTCGCATGGCTCGCGGCGGACGGCTCGGACCACTTCACGTCGTCCGACGGATGGATCCGCGCGATGCTGGTCGCGAGCGGGCCGATCACCGCGGTGCCGCTGCTGCTGTTCGCGGCCGGGGCGCGGCGCATCTCCATGACGACGCTCGGCCTGCTGCAGTACATCTCGCCGACGATCCAGCTGCTACTGGCCGTGTTCGTGCTCGGCGAGGTGCTCACGCGCGGGGCGCTCGCGGGCTACGTGCTGGTGTGGATCGGCCTCGCGATCTACGTCGCCGACGGCGTGCGACGTCGACGACCGGAGCCGGTCGTCGACACCTGACGCGGGTTTACGGGCGCGACGTGCTGGTGCGCGATCCGCGTGACGCGGCGGGGCGCGGTCCGCGTTGCGGCGGACGCGGGCCCGACGGACGCCCGGCGGCCGGGCTGCGCGGATGGCCGTGCGCGGCCTTCGGCGCCGAGGGCTTGCCGCCCGGGCGACCGCCGCGACCGGCGTTCATGCCGCCGCGCGTCTTCTGGATCGGCTCGGGACGCGCGTTCGGATCCGGCTCGAAGCCCGGGATGATCGTGCGCGGCAGGCTCTTCTTGATCACGCGCTCGATGTCGCGCAACAGCCCGAGTTCGTCGACGCAGACCAGCGAGACCGCTTCGCCGCTCGCGCCCGCGCGACCCGTGCGGCCGATGCGGTGCACGTAGTCTTCGGGGACGTTCGGGAGTTCGAAGTTGACGACGTGCGGCAGCTGGTCGATGTCGATGCCGCGGGCGGCGATGTCCGTCGCGACGAGCACGCGCAGCTTGTTCTCCTTGAACTTCGAGAGCGCCGCGGTGCGCGCGTTCTGGCTCTTGTTGCCGTGGATCGCCATCGCGGTGATGCCGTCCTTGTCGAGCTGCTCGGCGAGGCGGTTCGCGCCGTGCTTCGTGCGCGTGAAGACGAGGACCTGCGTCCAGTCGTTCGTGCCGATCAGATGGGCGAGCAGGTCGCGCTTCTTCTCGCGGTCGACCGGATGCACGCGCTGGGCGATCGTCTCGATCGTCGAGTTGCGCGGGGTGACCTGGATCATCTTGGGCTGGTTGAGCAGGCGGTCGGCCAGTTCCTTGATCTCGTCGGAGAACGTCGCCGAGAACAACAGGTTCTGTCGACGCTCGCCGTTCGGCATCGCGGGCAGCAGCGCCATCACGCGCTTGATGTCGTGGATGAAGCCCATGTCGAGCATGCGGTCCGCTTCGTCGAGGACGAAGGTCTCGACCATCGACAAGTCGATCGTGCGTTGCTGCACGTGATCGAGCAGGCGGCCCGGCGTCGCGACGAGCAGGTCGATGCCGTTGCGGAGCGCGGAGACCTGAGGCTGGAAGCCGACGCCGCCGAAGATGACGGTCGACTTGATCTTCAGGTGCTTGCCGTAGACGCGCACGCTCGCCTCGACCTGGGCCGCGAGTTCGCGGGTCGGCGTGAGGATGAGCGCGCGCACGGGCCGCGCGTTCTTCGCGCCCGCGGGCTTCTGGTAGGGACGGGCGACGAGGCGCTCGAGGATCGGAAGGACGAAGCCGGCGGTCTTGCCGGTGCCCGTCTGCGCGCCGGCGAGCAGGTCGCCTCCAGCGAGGACGGCCGGAATGGCTTCGCGTTGAATGGGGGTGGGCGTGGTGTAACCGGCGTCCGCGACGGCGCGAACGAGCGGCTCGGACAGGCCGAGTGCTGAAAAGGACATGATTGGATGGTGTTGATGCAGGCCTGTCGCCGCGAGGTGCGGCGCCAGTCACAGACGAGCGGAAGAGCAGCGGAGTCTGAATTGACGCGTCGAATCGACGGCGACCTGGGGACTGGAGCAACGGCCGCGGGGCGAATCATACGCGCATCCGCGCGCATTTGTGCACCGCACCTTCGAGGGACGGTCGCCTGGACCCGACGGACGAGGGGTCGGGACGCGCGACTGTGGTAAATCTCGCCGCTCGATCGACACAGGAGAGACCGATGGTCGAAGCCCGATGGAACGGAGCGCTGATCGCGCAGAGCGATGCCTGCGAGGTCGTCGAAGGCAACCAATACTTCCCGCGCGAGGCCGTGCACGACGAGAACCTGCGTCCCTCCGATCACACGTCCATCTGCCCGTGGAAGGGGGCGGCGCATTACTACGACGTCGTCGTCGGCGACGCGGTGAATCGCAACGCGGCCTGGTACTACCCCGAGCCGAAGGACGCGGCGAAGCAGATCGCCGGCCGCGTCGCGTTCTGGAAGGGTGTCGAGGTCACGACCTGAGCGCCCCGATGCGCATCGCGCGCCTGGTCGCCGCGGCGACCTGTCTCGTCGCGTCCGCCTCCGCGCAGACGGTCGCGACGGACCGGCCGTTCGAAGACACGATCGCCCAGCGCCTGCGCGCATGTACCGGCTGTCACGGCGATCGCGGCGCCGGGGTCGTCGACTCGGCCTTTCCGCGGATCGCGGGTCAACCGGTCGACTACCTGTTCGCGCAGCTGCGTGCGTTCCGCGACGGCGCGCGGACCTACGCACCCATGAACTTCCTCCTCGCGCGTCAGAGCGACGGCTACCTGCGCGAGATGGCGACGTACTTCTCGGCGCAGCCACAGGACCCGCGCGTCGTCGACACGCGCGCGCTCAAGCCCGTCGATCGCGCCGCATTCGACGCGGGGCGCGCGCTCGTGCACGAAGGTCGTCCCGCGGACGGCGTCCCCGCCTGCGTCGCCTGTCATGGTCCGACGATGATGGGAACGCTGCCCGCGATCCCCGCGCTCGCCGGCCTGCCGCGCGACCTGATGATCGAACAGATCGGTTCCTGGAAGACCGGCGGCCATCGCAGTCCCGAACCGAACTGCATGGCGACGATCGCGAGCCGCATGAGCGGCGGCGACATCGTCGCGGCGGCGACCTGGCTGTCGTTGCAGCAGCCGGCGGGTGTCCCCGAAGCACCGCGCGAAGCGCTGCCGATCGCCTGCGGACGGGCGCCGTGAACCGCCGTCGGCTCGCGCTCGCGATCGGCGTCGTGGTCGGCGTCGTCGCGGCGGGCGTGTTCGGCCTGCGCTCGTCGAAGCCGCCGTCGTCGCCGCTCGATGCGACGCTCGTCGCGGTCGACCCCGTCGCGAACCGCGACCCGGTCGAACGCGGGCGCTACCTCGCGGCCGCGGGCGACTGCATCGGCTGCCATCAGGCGCGCGGCGGCGAGCCATACGCCGGCGGCCTCGCGGTGCCGACCCCCTTCGGCCGCATCTACACGACCAACATCACCCCCGACCGCGAGACCGGCATCGGGACGTGGAGCGCCGACGACTTCTGGCGCGCGTTGCACGAGGGCAAGGGCAAGCACGGGGAGTATCTGTATCCGGCCTTCCCGTATCCGAACTACACGCGCATCGCGCGGGCGGACGCGGATGCGTTGTTCGCCTTCCTCATGGCGCAGCGCCCGGTCCGTCGACCGAACACGCCGCACGCGTTGCGCTTCCCGTACTCGATGCGACCGCTCCTCGTCGTCTGGCGTGCGCTGTACTTTCGCGAAGGCGCGTTCCAGTCGGACCCGGCTCACGACGCCGAGTGGAATCGCGGCGCCTACCTGTCGAGCGGCCTCGGGCATTGCGTCGCGTGCCACTCGCCGCGGAACGGCTTCGGCGGCATCGCGGTCGACGACGAGCTGACCGGCGGGCTGATCCCCGAGCAGAACTGGTACGCGCCGTCATTGACGTCCCACGTCGAGGCGGGACTCGGGTCGTGGTCGATCGACGAGGTCGTGCAACTGCTCAAGCACGGGGTCACCGAACGCTACGCGGTCTTCGGTCCGATGGCCGAGGTCGTCCACGACGGGACCCAGCATCTCGACGAGCGCGACCTGCGCGCGATGGCGGTCTACCTGAAGTCCTTGCCGCCGAAGGCCTCGGACGACGCGCCGCCGATCCAGACGACCGCGACGATGCGCGAAGACCTGATGAAGCGGGGTGCGCGCGTGTATGCCGATGCGTGCGTCGACTGTCATCGAACGAACGGCGAGGGCGTCGCACGCGCCTACCCGGTGCTCGCGCAGAACCCGAGCGTGATCATGAACTCGACGATCAACGCGATCCGCATGGTCCTCAACGGCGGTTTTCCGCCGTCGACCGACGGCAACCCGAGGCCTTACGGCATGCCGCCGTTCGCGCAGCGCCTGAGCGACGAGGACATCGCCGCGGTGCTCACGTACGTACGCAACAGCTGGGGTAACCGCGCGCCGGCCGTGTCACCGGCCGACGTGCAGCGCTACCGCTCGGTGCCGGTCGACTAGGGCCCGGTTGCGATTCGACGCAGCTCACGACTTGGCGTGATCGGGCCCTCGAGCGAGGCGGATGCCGGAGAACTGCCAGCGCGCGTGCGGCGGGAAGAAGTTGCGATAAGTCGGACGGATGTGTCCCGCCGGGGTCGCGCACGAGCCGCCGCGCAGGACCATCTGGTTGATCATGAACTTCCCGTTGTACTCGCCGACCGCGCCGTCGGCGACGCGAAAGCCGGGATAGCCGAGGTAGGCGCTCTGCGTCCACTCCCACACGTCGCCGTAGAACTGCTGCAGGCCGCCCGAACCGCTCGCCGCGCGCGGATGCGCGGGACCGTCGACATGGAAATTCCCGTGATCGATCGAGCCCGCGTCGAGCAGGCTGCGCGCCGCGCATTCCCATTCGCCTTCGGTCGGCAGTCGTGCGCCGGCCCAGCGCGCGTACGCATCCGCCTCGTAATAGCTCACATGCGTGACCGGCTCGTCGCGATCGATCGCCCGCATTCCGCTCAGCGTGAAGAGGGTCCACGCGCCGTGCGGATCGCGTTCCCAGTAGAGCGGCGCGTCCCAGCGCTCGCGCTGGCAGACGTCCCATCCGTCGGACAACCACAGCTCGGGCCGCGCGTAGCCGCCGTCCGCGATGAACGCGAGATATTCGCCGCAGGTGATCGGTCGCGACGCGATCGCATAGCCGGCGAGCCAGATGCGGTGTTCGGGGCGTTCGTTGTCGAACGCGAACGTGTCGGCGCTGTTGCCGATGCGCGCGATGCCCTCGGGCCGTTCGACGAGCGTCATCGGCGCCGGTGAGACGGACGCGGCCGCTTCCCTCGCCTTGCGGTAGGCAGGCCGCGCCGGATTCTTCCAGAGGTGATGCTTCAGATCGGTGAGGATCAGTTCCTGATGCTGCTGCTCGTGATGCAGACCGAGCTCGACGACGTCGAGCAGCGCGTCGTCGAGCGTCCCGCCTTCGAGCAGCGACTGCATGCGCGCGTCGACCGCGCGACGATACGCGATGACCTCGTCGAGCGACGGCCGCGAGATCATGCCGCGCTCGGGCCGCGGGTGCCGGTCCCCGACGCCGACGTAGTAGGAATTGAAGAGGACGCGGAACGCCGGATCGAAGGGCACGTGCGTCGGCCCGTCATGCGCCTCGAGGACGAAGGTCTCGAAGAACCAGGTCAGATGCGCGAGATGCCACTTGATCGGGCTCGCGTCGGGCATCGACTGCACGAGGCAGTCTTCCGGGGAGAGTCCCTCGACCATCGCCATCGTCGCGGCGCGCACATGACGGTAGCCCTCCGCCAGCGCGGGGAGGCGGTTCGCGATCTCGTGGGACCGCTCGACAGGCTTGTTCATGCGGGCTCCGCGACGAAGACACCGAACCACTCGCGCGCATCGGTCCAGCTCCCGAGTCGTTCACCGACCGCGTAGCCGGCCGAGGCGAGCAACTCGCCGAAGCTCTCGAGCGTGTATTTGTGCGAGTACTCGGTCGTGATGACCTCGTCGCGTGCGAAGGCGCGCTCGCGCTCCCCGATGCGCACGACGTGTGCGCGCGTCGCGACGAGCTGCATCTCGATGCGACTGTGCTGCTCGTCGAACACGGCGCGATGCGTGAACAGCGCGGGATCGAAGTCCGCATCCAGCAACTGGTTCGCGACGCGCAGGACGTTGCGATTGAACGCGGCCGTGACGCCGAGCGCATCGTCGTAGGCCGCGCGCAGGACGTCGCGATCCTTCACGAGGTCGACGCCGATCAACAGGCGTCCGCGTCCGGAGGCATGGCGTTCGATGTGATCGCGGATCGACGCGAGGAAGGCCCGTGCCTCGTCGTGCGTGAAGTTCCCGATCGACGAGCCCGGATAGAAGAACACCGGCGGCGACGACGGACGTTCGGCGAGCAGGTCGTGGAGATCGAAGGGTCGCGTGAAGTCGGTCACGACGCCGATCGTCTCGAGCGGTCGCAGGCCGCGCTCCTCGACGAGCCGCGCCCGTTCCGCGACGATCGCGCCGAGCGCGGCACGCAGCCAGTGTTCCGCGATGTCGACGCCGACATACCGTCGGACCGCGGCGGGCTCGAGCCATGCGCGCGACTTCAGCGCGTCGCCGCAGCCGAGGTCGATCCATTGCGAGTCGACGGGCAAGGCCTTCGCGATCGCTTCGCGCGACGCGGCGAAGATCGCCGCCTCGGTACGCGTCGGGTAGTACTCGTCGAGTTCGCAGATCGCGCCGAACAGGGCGGCTCCCTGGCCGTCGTAGAAGAACTTCGGCGACGTGCGCGCCGGCGTCGCGAGCAGCCCGGCGCGCAGCATCGCGCGATCGGCCGCGTCGTCGACGCGGCTGTGCACGAGCATGCGCAATGCTGCGGAGTCGTCCCGACCCGAGTCGCTTTCGAGAAGGACGGGATCGAAGTCTTCCGGGAGTTTCATCAAGCGGTCCTCGACGAGGAAGTCGCAGCGCGCGCTCTGCGTGCAAATAGGCAAACGTCGCGATCGGCAGACGGCCGTCGCGACGTCCCGCGATTATCGACGTCGCGAAAACCGCGGGCCTGTAGGAGGTGCCGGCCGGCGTCCCGTAGGACTACGACTCATCCCAGTCGAAGCGCAGGATCGCGACGAAGGCGAAGACTAACGCGAAGCCCAGCATCACGAGAACCGGCAGGACCGCCGCGTCGAGCCCGAGCCCGCGCCAGGTCATCGCGTCGAAGCCGTCGACGGCCCAGCGCGTCGGCATGATCAGCGAAGCCGTCTGCAGCCAGGCGGGAAAGATGAACGCGGGAACCCAGGCGCCGCCGAGCATCACCATGATCAGGGTCGCGAAGATCGCGATGCCTCGCGTGGCTTCGGGCGTCTTGCCGATCGCGGCGATCAGCAGCCCGAACGCCGACGTCAGGATGGCGAACGCGACGATCAGCGCGACGAAGCCGATCGTGCTGCCGTCGATGCGGACGCCGAAGAACAGGATCCCGGCCGACATGACGATCGCGAACGAAATGCCTGCGATCAACGCGCCGCTGCCGATCTGGGCGCCGAGCAGCACGGTCCGGGACAAGGGTGCGGCGCGCAGCCGGTTCCACAGCCCGAGGCGGCGCGCGAGCAAGAGCTTGATGCCGAAGTCGATGCCCATGAACAGGATGAACTGGACGCCCATGCCGACGAAGGCGTGCGAGTAGCTGTTGTACTTGTTCTCGCGCTGCACCCCGGCCTCGCTGCGCTTGAGTTCGTAGGGAATCGAGAAGCCGCTGGACCCGCTCCCCGCGGCGCCGGTCGCCGTCGCGGCCGCATTGCTGTCGCGGACGCGTTCGATCGACGCGAACAGGGCTTCGATGTCCTTCCTGCGTTGAGGGTCGAGGTTCGCGCTCGACTCCATCTGCTTCTTCGCGTCCGCGAGCGCCTTCACGCTCGTGGCGTCGTTGCCGAACGCGAACGTCGCGCCGGCGACCGTCTCCATCACGTACTTCGCCAGCAGGCCCTCGACGAGCTGCAACGTGATCGACTGCGACGGGTCGTAGCGCACGTCGATCTCGGGCTTGGCACGCTGGCCGAACAACGCGGTCGGCGCGCGTTCGCCGAAGCCCGCGGCAATCGTGACGACGGCGCGCAGCTTGCCGTGGTCGACCGCCGAGATCGCGGCCGCTTCGTCGAGCGGCTGCACGTCGAAGGTCTTGTCGGCGCTCATCGCGGCGACGATCTTCTTCGAGATGTCGCTCTGGTCGTGGTCGACGATCGCGATGGGCACCTGCGTCGGACCCTGCTGCTTGTCGCCGAACAGCGACCCGAAGAACGCGCTGATCAGGATCGGCGCCGCGATCGACATCAGCAAGGCGCGCCGGTTCGTGAAATAGATGATCAGGTCCTTGCGGACGAGCACGACGAAGCTGCGCCAGGCGTTCGTCATGGCCGCCTCAGTCCCGCAGCTGACGGCCGGTCAGCGACAGGAACACGTCCTCGAGATTCGCGCGCGCGCTCGTCAGGCGGCGGATGTCGTGACCCTGCGAGGTCAGCCAGACGAGCACGTGCGGCAACGAGCTGCCGAGGTCCGTGATCGTCATCGTGAGCGTCTCGCCCTCCTGCGCCGCGTTCGAGACGCCCGGCTGCGCGCCGAGCGTCGCGAGATCCACCTGCCCGCCGACCTCGACCGTCATCACGCCGGTGTCGCCGAGCGCGCGCACGAGCGTCGCCGGCGCGTCCGACGCGACGACGTGACCGTGATCGACGATCACGATGTGGTCCGCGAGGCGTTCCGCCTCTTCCATGTAGTGCGTGGTGTAGACGATCGCCTTGCCGCGCGCGGCGAGCACCTCGAGGTTGTCGAAGATCGCGTTGCGGCTCTGCGGGTCGACGCCGACCGTCGGCTCGTCGAAGATCAGCAGGTCCGGGTCGTGGACCAGCGCGGCGGCGATGTTCAGCCGGCGTTTCATGCCGCCGGAGAAACTGGCCGGCGTGTCGCGCGCGCGATCCGCGAGGCCGACGAGCTCGAGCGCCGCGCCGACGCGGTCCTTCAGCGTGGCCGGGTCGACGCCGTACAGCGTGCCGAAGAGCTCGAGATTGCGTCGCGCCCCGAGGTCCTCGAAGAGCGCGATGTCCTGCGGCACGAGGCCGATCTTGCGTTTGAGCGGGCTCGCGTCCGACGTGATCGCTTCGCCGTCGATCGTGACCTTGCCCGCGTCGATCGGCACGAGTCCGCAGATCATCGACACGACGGTCGACTTGCCGGCGCCGTTCGGACCGAGGAGCCCGATCACCTGGCCGCGCTCGACCGAGAACGACACGTCCACCACGGCGCGGGTCTTGCCGTAGGACTTGGCGAGGTGATCGACGATCAGCATGGCGACGAGCTTGGCACGACGGACGCGGCGGTCGCGCCGTCGATGCGACGGACGGCCCGGGGCCGCGACGAAACGTCGCTGGAGGTCGCCGACGGAATCAGGTGCGCCCTTTCGCCGCGCGACGGGCCTTCTTCGCGGCCTTCTTCCCGCCTGCGCCCTTGGCGGCGTCGGCCGGGAAGCGTTCGAGCCAGTCGAAGTACTCGCGGTACCAGAGCCGCGAGTTCTGCGGCTTGAGGATCCAGTGGTTCTCGTCAGGGAAGCAGACCAGCCGCGACGGCACGTCGAGGACCCGCAGCGTGTGGAAGTAGGCGATGCCCTGGTAATACGGCACGCGATAGTCGAGTTCGCCGTGCATGACCAGCGTCGGCGTCTCGAAATTCGCGGCGTAGTGATGCGGCGACTGCTCGAGCACTTTCATCTCGTGGTCGCCCCACGGATAGCCGCCGAGCTCGTGGCCGAACCAGAAGTAGCCGTCGGAACCCATCATCGAGACCCAGTCGTAGCAGCCGGCGTGGCACACGTAGGCCGCGTAGCGCCCCCGCGTCGCGCGGCCGTTCATGTACGCGACCATGTAGCCGCCGTAGCTGCCGCCGGTCGCGTACACGCGCGACGGATCGATACGCCCGGTCGCGAGCAGGTACTCGGTGCCGGCCTCGATGTCCGCGAGTTCGCGATGGCCCCAGTCCGCATTGATCGACGCCACGAACGACTGACCCCAGCCCGTCGAGCCGTGATAGTTGACCGACGCGACGACGTAGCCCGCCGCGGCGAAGAGCTGCATGTTCCAGCGCCAGTGCCAGCCGTCGTTCGAACACGTGTGCGGCCCGCCGTGGATCGTGTGCAGCAGCGGCCAACGCTTCTTCTTCGCCTTCTTCGTTTCCGTCGCGTCGTCGAAACCGGGCGGCGTGACGATCCACATCTGGACCGCGTCGCCGCCGTGGCCCGAGATCGTCACCGAGTGCGTGTCGGCGAGCGCGAGCGCGTCGACGATCGGCGCATTGAAATGCTCGATGGCGCGCTCGTTCGTGCCGTCGGCATCGCAGGCGAACAGCCGCGGCGGATGCGTCTGCGCGGATCGGGCGTAGACCAGCGTCGCGCCGTCGCGGCTTCGGACGAGGTCCGTGGTCACGCCGCCGTGACGCGGGCCGCGCAGCAATTCCTGCGGCGTCCGCGCCTCGGGCGTCGCCGCGGCCGGCGCGGGCGCAGCGAGTCTCCACACCGGTTGCGCGATCTCGGTCTCCGCGAGGAACAGCAGCTCGCGTCCGGCCGGATCCCACACGGCGGGGCCGTGGATACCGCGGTCCCAGTCGTCGGTGAGCGGGACGATCGCGTGATCGCTGCGGCGGATCAGCGCGAGCCTGGCCTGGGCGTTGTACAGGCGGGCGAGGTCGGCGGTCGACATCGAGATCCACGCGCCGTCGGGGGAATAGCGGGGCGCCTCCTCGGCGCGTCCGCTCGTCCGTGTCGGCGAGTGCCACGTGCCCTTCTTGACGTTCATCAGGACGATGTCGGTGAACGACGGTGCGCGCGGATCGGGATCGAAGTCGTGGACGAACGCGACTTCGGTCCCGTCGGGGCTGATGTCGTAGGTCGACGCGTCGGGTTCGGCCATCGGCAGCGCGAACGCGGTCCCCGCGAACAGATCGCGGATCGAGCCGTCGCCCGGGGCGCCCGCCGCGAGTCCGAGGGCCGACAGCGTCACGGTGTGCAGATGGGGCTTGCGCCCGCGCGGATACCAATGGTCCCAGTAGCGCGAGTGATTCGCCTCGACGACGTAGGCCTTGACCTTGTCGTCGCGCTCGGCCTGCATGCGCTTCGCCTGCGCCTTCACGCTCTTCTCGTCGGGCCACACCCAGGACACGAACGCGAGCTGCAGGCTGTCGGGGAACCACTTCAGCGCCGAGACGCCGGTCGCGCAGTCGGTGATGCGCATCGACTCGCCGCCGTCGGCCGCGATCAGGTAGAGCTGCGCCTCGTCCTCGAGCGCGCTGTTGTCGGCCTTCATGCGCCGCGACGTAAAGGCGATCCAGCGCCCGTCGGGCGACCACTGCGGGTCGCCGTCCTTCTGGCCGCGCGTGAGCTGCTTCTGCACGCTGCCGTCGGTCGCGAGCAGCCAGAGCTGGGCGGTCGGCTCGTTCGTGGACATCGAGTACGACACGACCGGCACGCAGGCCCAGCGACCGTCCGGCGACAGCGTCGGCGTGCCGAAGCGCTTCATCGCCCAGAGATCGTCGATCGTGAGCGGTCGTTTCTTCTTCGTCATGGCGGGCCCGCGGCGCGTGAAGGAACGCGCAGTGTAGGGGAGGCGTCAGGCGCCGGCACCGGCGATCGCGTCGGCCAGGCGCTCGGCGAGACAGCCGTAGCTCGTGTCGTTCAGGTGCAGGCCGTCCGACGAGATCATGCCGACATAGCCCGTGCCCATCGCCTCGGACCACGACTTCATCACCGCATAGCGGTGGAAGACGGGAACGCGATTGCGCGCTCCGAGGGATACGAAGTGCTCGAGCATGCGGACGTGGTCGGGGACCTCCGTCACGCGGGGCGCGTATTGCAGGTCCATCAGCAGCACTTCGATGCCCGCCGCCTTCAGCCGGTCGATGCCCTCCTGGACCACGCGATCGAAGTCGTCGTAGTCGACGTCGTGAAGGATCGCGTTCGTTCCCATCTGCCAGATCACGAGGTCGGGCTTCGCCGCGAGGACGTCGATGTCGAGGCGTGCGAGGTTGTCCCACGCGTCCTCGCCGTTGATGCCGCGATTGACGATCTGCACGGTCGCGCCCGGATAGCGTTGCGCGAGCGCGACCGCGAGCCGCGACGGATAGCTGAAGCGCGCGGCGCTCGCGCCCGCGCCCGCGGTCGACGACGAGCCGAGCGCGACGATCTTGAACGGACGACCGCTCGTCAGCGCCGCGCGCGTGCGCGACAGGGACGGGTCGAGGCGGAGCAGCGCGGACGGCGCGGCACAGACGTCGCGCGCCGCCGGCTCGTCCGCTTGGACGCCGGCCGCGAGCGCGGCGAGGAACAACGCCGCGACGGCCTTGATCACTTGCCCGCCGCCGCGACGCCGTGCTCGACGAGCCGCACGAGCAGGACCGCGACGCAGTCGTGGATCGCGTCCGCGTTCTCGACCTGGTTCGTCTTGCGTTCGGCGTCGAGATCGAAGACCTCGTTGGACCACCAGTACTGCATCGTCTCGTAGCGACGGAACAGCGGCAGCTCGAAGCGACGCGCGCTCAGGCGCACCGTGTCGCGATAGTCGTCGGTGTTCACGAGCAGCGACGCGCGCGGACTGAACTGGCTGTCGATGAGGAGCACGTCGCTGCCCTTCGCGCGCAGTTGCACGATGCTGCGTTCGAGCGCCGTGCTGAAGTCGCCGACGGGGACCGAGCGCGCGGCGTCGGCCGAGCCGGTCTGCAGCACGACGAGCGAGGGCTTGAGCGGCAGGACCTCGTTCGCCAGGCGACTCGCCATCGCCGGCGCAGTCTGGCCCGGCTGCGCGAGCGTGACGACCGTGATCCGGTGCTTCGGATAGGCCTTCGCGAGTCGCGACTCGAAGCGCTCGGGGAAGGCCGCGCCCTTGTTGCTGGTGCCGCTGCCCGCGGCCGATCCCGAGCCGAGCACGACGACCGTGATCGGCTCGTTCGTCTTCAGGCGGCGCGCGAGCCGCGGCAGCGGCGCATCGATGAAGGCCGTGCCGTCCGGCACCGCGCATTGCGCGGGCGGGGGCTCGGGCTTCGCCGGCACGGCGCCGGCCGACGCCGTCGCGAGCAGCAGCATCAGGACCGCCGCGGGCGCGCGCACGTTCATCCGTTCACCGTCCGGGTCGAGCGCCGCCCGGCGGCCGTCGCCTCGCGGGCGCGGTACCAGTTCAACAGCATCGCGAGCAGCGTCATGAGGCCGATCCCCGCGACGCTGACGCCGAGCTGCGCGACGAGGCGCGGATTGAACTCGACGAGGAAGAAGTGCGCGACGAAGGACAGGAACACGCCGAGGCAGAACACGTAAAGCGATTGCCGACCGCAGGCGATCAGCGGACGAAGCCACGCGCTCTGCAGGTAACGCGCGTCGCGCCGGACGAAATGCGCGACGAGATACGCGAGGGCGAGGAAGTGGAAGAGACGCACGACGTCGAGATTGGTCTTGTCGACCGGATAGAGCCAGTCGAACATTCCCTGAGGCAGGGTCGACGTCAGCGCGTCGCCGAGCCATGCGTACTCCCAGCTCATCACGATCAGCGACGAGAGCACGAGGTAGACGGCCGCGACCGCACCGGCCCACGGTCGCCAGCGCCACGCGTCGCGCAGCCCCGCCGGAGACAGCGCGCACAGCACGCCGATGTAGAAGAGCAGTTGCCACGCGAAGGGGTTGAAGTACCACCCGGTGTCGGGCACCGACGTCGGCAGATTCCAATCGAGGTAGCGTGCGCACAGGTAGAGCCCGAGCGACGCGAGGATCGTGACGACCGGCGAGGCCCGCATCGCGCGGTACACGAACGGAAACGCGAACAACAGCACGATGTAGAGCGGCAGGATGTCGAGGTTCGCCGGCCGGAAGCGCAACGACAACGCCTCGAGCAGCGCGATGTGCGGCGCCTCGATGAAGCGCGTCATGTTGAGCTCCTCGATGTACATCGGGTTCGAGAAGCGGGTCGCGAGCCACGCGATCTGCGCGGTGTAGAAGAGGAACAGGATCAGATGGGCGACGTAGAGCTGCCAGCAGCGCCGCCACACGTGCGCCGTCATGTAGACGAAGCCGAGCTTGCGTTCGGAGCGGCCGTACGCGAGGGCGGCCGAGAAACCCGAGACGAACACGAAGATCTCCGTCGCGTCGGAGAAGCCGAAGTTGCGCAGCGTGAGGTGCGAGATCACGTTCGACGGTACGTGATCGAGGAAGATGAACCACAACGCGACGCCGCGGAACAGGTCGACCCGCGGGTCGCGCTCGCGACTCGCGGTCGCGGCAATGGTGCGCTGACGCTCGCTCGCCGCCGCGGCCGCGCGTGCGGCGAGGCGCGGCGGCAGGTTCAGCGAGATGAAGCGCATGCGGTCAGCAGAGGCGCGAGGCGCTCAGGCAGGCGCGAGAAGGCGGGTGGCGTTCACCTCGACGGCATGACGAACCATCCGTTGTAGCGTCTGCATCTTCTCCTCTCCGCTCAGGGCCTGCCAGGGATCGGTCGAGGTCGCGGAGCGCGCGCTCGAAATGGTGTTCGCCTCGTCGCTGCTCTGCGTCCGGACGATCGTCCCCGTCGACAGATCGACGAGGCTGACGCTCAGATACGCATAAGGGGCGAGGAACCCTCGCCCGCTCGCGCCGGTATCCACCTGCGTCATCGTGCGCTCGCGATCGATGTAGAACCCAAGCCCGCTCAGCTTTCCCGCTCCAATGACGCCGGTCGTGACCGGGAGGCGCATTTCACTGTTGTGCTTGGTGACGAGCAGCATCCAGCGCGTGCCCGGACCGAGCTGTGCCGCGATCGGCGCGACGAGCGCCTTCACGCGATCGGCAGAGTCGATCAGATCCTCGTTGTGACCCGTGAGCACGGGGTCCGACATCGTGAGCGTGATCGTCTTCGCGTCGGGACGGACCCGTCGGATGACGGCTTCGGCGGTCGTCTCGGCGACGCGATTGAAGTCGTCCTTGTCGAGCGGCACGGTCTGCCGGGTGTTGGAATCGAGGCGGCTGCCCACCGCCGGCGCATAGGTGACGATCGTCAGCGAATCGCCGATGAGCGACAGGATCGCGTAGGACGTTGCCGGCGCGTCCGCGGGCAGGGCGGCGGACGCGAAGCACGCCGCGGCGAGAAAGGCGAGGGCGCGAAAGCAAAGGCGCATGACGATTCCTCAGCCGGTCCCGCCGACGGTGAGTCCGTCGATGCGCAACGTCGGTTGCCCGAGTCCGACCGGCACGCTCTGGCCGTCCTTGCCGCAGGTCCCGATGCCGCCGTCGAGCGCCATGTCGTTGCCGATCATCGAGACGCGCGTGAGCGCGTCCGGTCCGTTGCCGATCAGGGTCGCGCCCTTGACCGGGTAGGTCACGCGGCCCTTCTCGATGCGATAGGCCTCGACCGCGGAGAACACGAACTTGCCGTTCGTGATGTCGACCTGACCGCCGCCGAAGTTGACCGCGTAGATGCCGTCGTCGACCGATGCGAGGATGTCCTTCGGATCGTGCGAGCCGTTGAGCATGTAGGTGTTCGTCATGCGGGGCATCGGCAGGCTCGCGTACGACTCGCGACGGCCGTTGCCGGTGACCGCGGTCTTCATCAGGCGCGCGTTCAACGTGTCCTGCATGTAGCCCTTGAGGATGCCGTCCTCGATCAGCACCGTGCGCTGCGTCGCGTTGCCTTCGTCGTCGACGTTCAGCGATCCGCGCCGGTCGGGGATCGTGCCGTCGTCGACGATCGTGATGCCCGGTGCCGCGACGCGCTCGCCGATGCGGCCGGCGAACGCCGACGAGCCCTTGCGATTGAAGTCCCCCTCGAGGCCGTGCCCGATCGCCTCGTGCAGCAGCACGCCCGGCCAGCCCGGCCCGAGCACGACGGTCATGGAACCCGCCGGGGCCGGCTTCGCGTCGAGGTTGACGAGCGCCTGGTCGACCGCGTCCTTCGCGTAGGCGTCGAGACGCGCGTCGTCGAAGAAGTCGTACGCGAAGCGGCCACCGCCGCCGGAGAAGCCCTGCTCGCGCCGACCGTCCTGTTCGCAGATCACCGTGAGCGACAGGCGCACGAGCGGACGCACGTCCGCGGCCATCACGTCGCCGCTCGGCGAGCCCGAACGCGAGGCCGCGGCGACCATGACGATCTCGTAGACCCCCGCGAGATTCGCCATCACCTGCGTCACGCGCGGGTCGCGGGCCCGCGCGCGACGTTCCAGCCGCTCGAGCAACGCGATCTTCGCGGCCGGATCCATCGATGCGAGTGGATCGAGCGGCGCATACAGGCTCGCGCGCCGCGCGGGCTCCCTGCGGCCGGCGACCTTGAGCTTCGACTTCGCGACGCCCTGGCGTGCGATGCCGCGTGTCGCCCGCGCCGCCTTGAGCATCGCGTCGCGGCTGATGTCGTCGGAGTACGCGAAGGCCTGCTTCTCCCCGGTGACGGCGCGCACGCCGACGCCTTCCTCGATGTCGAAGCTGCCCGACTTGACGATGCCTTCCTCGAGGCTCCACGACTCCGAGCGCGCGTACTGGAAGTAGAGGTCCGCATAGTCGACGCGATGCGCGAAGATTTCGGCGAGCGCGGCCGACACGTCGGCCTCGGTCAAGCCGTTGCGGCCGAGGAACCAGTCCTTCGCGGTGGCGAGGGCGGCGAGATGGGGTTCGATGAGTTTCATAAGGGGCGGTCGATCAGAGGACGCGATGCTTCAGCGCCGGCAGGTTGGCACGAACGTCGGCGATCCGCTCGGCTTCGAGGGTTCCCGCGACGACGCCTTCGCCTTCGGGCAGTTCGGCGAGGATCTCGCCCCACGGGTCGATCAGCATGCTGTGGCCCCAGGTGCGTCGTGCGTTCTCGTGCTTGCCGCCCTGCGCGGACGCGAGCACGTAGCACTGATTCTCGACGGCACGCGCGCGCAGCAGGAGTTCCCAGTGCGCGGAGCCGGTGGTGTACGTGAACGCGGCGGGCACGACGATGAGGTCGAGGGTGCCGTCCCGTGCGAGCGCGCGGTAGAGCTCGGGGAAGCGCAGGTCGTAGCAGATCGACAGGCCGACGCGGATCGGCTGGTCGCCGAGCGTCGCCTCGAACGAGACGGTCTCGCCGCCGGCGGCGATGGTGCGCGACTCGTCGTACTGCTCGTCGCCCTTCCGGAAGCCGAACAGATGGATCTTGTCGTAGCGGGCCGCGACGCTGCCGTCGGGCGCGTAGACGAAGCTCGTGTTGCGGATGCGGTCCGTCACGCCGGGCGCGACCTCGACCGGCAGCGTGCCGCCGACCAGCCAGACGCGATGGTGGCGCGCGCGATCGGCGAGGAAGTCCTGGATCGGGCCGCGACCGGCGACCTCGCGCACGTCGACCTTGTCGGTGTCGCGGCGACCCATGATGCAGAAGTATTCGGGCAACACGAGCAATTCGGCACCGTCGCGGGCCGCGTCGGCGATCAGGCGCTCCGCGGCGCGCAGGTTCGCGTCGACCGTCGCGGCCGACACCATCTGGATCGCCGCGACGCGGCGATGGCGTGAGAGGTCGTCGTCGTTCATCGAGGCGTGGAAGCGGTCGTCTCTTCGTTGTTCGCCGAAGGCGAGGCGCGTGGAACGACCGGAGTGGCGTGGCCGTCGCGATCGAGCTTCGAGACGATCGGCTTGGTCCACGGACCGGCGACATTGTATTCAATCGAGAGGGCGCGGGCGATCGGGTCCTTGAACAGGTATTGCGCGGCGAACGTCGCGAGCCCGACCACCGGATTGACGAGCGCGAGTCCGAGCGACGCCGCGCCCGCGTTGACCTGCGGCAGGACGAGCACGTGCAGGTCGGTCGTTTCGCGCGCGAGGTCTGCCGTCCCGGACATCATCACGTTCGCCTGCGGACCGAGCATCTTGAAGTTGTCGGTCGAGGCGACACCGCGTTCGATCGTCGCGTCCGCCGTCACGGCGTCGAACGCGAAGCCAGCCTCGAACACGTCGCTGAAGTCCAGCAACAGGCGGCGCGGGATGCTCTGCAGGCTGAGCACGCCGAGCAGCTTCGCGATGCCGGGGTCCACCTTGAGGAACTGCCCCTTGCCGGTCTCGAGCGCGATCTTTCCGGTCATGCTGGCGAAGTCGATCGTGGTCGGGCTGCCGTTCCAGCCGACGTGGCCGGTCAGCTTCGCGGTGCCGTCCTTGATCGTCTTCGGCACGCCGAGTCGATCGAGCATCGTGCCGACGTTCGACGCGTCGAGCGCGAACGTGAGGTCGGTGCGCTCGCCGTCGCTGCCGCGATCCCAGGCCCCGGTCGCCGTGAAGCTGCCCTCGGGCATCGCGAGGCCCAGCTTCTCGAGCTTCCATTCGCGATGCCTGTCGTCGCCGACGTTCTCGGCGACCACCTCGAGTCGCCCGAGGTCGCGTCCCCGCAATTCGAAGCGCTCGGCGACGAGGTCGATCGCCGGGAAGTCGCGCTCCCGGCTCGCGTCGACGGCGTTCTGCACATGGGCCGCGGTCGACTCCGACTTCGGGATCGAGAGCCGCGACAGACGCGCGACGACGCGTCCTGACGAGACCGGCGCGATCCCGTTGCGATTCGCGACCTTGCCGGAGATGTCGGTGTAGGAGACGTGTCCCGCGATCTGGTCCGACACGATGTCGCCCTGCCAACCATCACCCGCCCGGCGCGCGTCGAGGTTGACGTGTCCGAAGTCCCGTCCCGCGCCGCGCAGCGACGCGGTCTCGAGCACGATGCGATCCGGCACGAGCGCCGCGACGAGTGTGGCGTTCGCGACGATCGTCGGGGAGGCCGTCGGCGGCGCGACGCCGGTCGCCGCGGTCGAGGCCACGTCGGCGATCGGCGGCGCCGCGAGCTCCTTCGCGACCTCGCGCCACGCGTCGAGGTCGAGCGCGGGCACGTCGATCCTGACGCCGGACAGGTCGGTCGCGCTGACGCCGCGCCCGACCGCATAGCCGGCGCGCGTGATCGCGAGCTGGCCTTGCGCATTGCGATGGCGCGAGATGTTCACGGCGACCCGGTCCTCGATCGTCATCCGCATGTCCTCGCCCTCGACCACGCTGAGGTTGCGCGAGGCGCCCGCGGTGGTCGCGGCCGTGCGGCTGATCTCGAGATGCAAGGGCCAGGCCTCGTCGGCCTTCTTGTCGAAGGGCGCGGGCAGGTTGATCGCGAGGCCTTTGAGCGTCGAATCGACGACGACGTCGGGCGCCGACGCCTCGGCGGGCGTCTGGACCGGCGCGCTCCCCGCGGCCGCCTGTGCGACGCGCTTGCTGTGCAGGCGGATCCCGACCGTATACGGCGTGCTGCCTTCGAGACGATGCGCGATGCGCTCGACGATGCGCGGCGCGCTGTACGCGTCGTCCTTCTGGGTCTCGGCCGCACGCAGCGACATCGCGTCCACCGTGCCGGTCGCCTTCGCCTCGATGAGGCCGTCGGGGTGCGTCGTCGCGTCGAAGCGGACCGGGCCGCCGAGCGTCTCGCCGGTCAGTCCCGCGATCGTCAAGCCCTTGTCGGTGAAGTCGACCCGACCGGCGAGCTTCGTCAGCGGGGGCACCTGCGCATTGAGCGCGAGCGCCGCACTCGCGAGATCGATGCTGGCGACGAGCTCCGCGTCGCGCGCGTGGCCGAGCGGCAGGTCGAGCGCGAGGGCGAGGGTCGCGTTGCCCTTCGCCTGCGCGTTCGCGAACGCGTTGCGGGTCCAGCGCGCGATCGGGCTGTCGTTCGCGTAGCGGACGAGGTCCTGCAGCGGCCCGGTGCCGCGGCCGACGGCACGCAGCACGTGGGCCGGGTCCGCGATCGCGGGCAGGTCGACCGTGACGTCCGTGAGCTTGAAGCCGAGGTAGCGCGCCGAGCGCGCGACCACCTTCATCGTCGCGTGATCGAAGATCACGTCGGCGTCGACGTCCTCGAACGCCGGCCATGCGACCGCGGGCAGGACGGGCTGCGGAAGCGTGATGCCGTTCGCGGCCGCCGCGGCCGTGATCTCCTCGACCGAGCGCGCGGGGCCATAGAGGTAGGTCGCGTTCTTGACCTTGACGACCGCGTGCAGCGTCGGTTCGTCGGGACCGGTCGCCGACGTCGACGCGCCCCGGCCGGGACGATCGCGCACGTTCGACATCGCGGTCGCCAGCGGGACCGGGTTCGCGACCGCGAGCGAGTCGGCCTGCGCGCGGACGTTCAGCGACTCGAGCGAACCCTTCATGCGGAACGTCGCGTCGGTCACCTTGCCCGCGATCAGCGAGCGCGACAGATAGATGCGCGCCTTCTCGCCGACGATGTTCGGCAGATAGCGCGGGACGCGACCGACCTCGGCGCGCGACAGGCGCGCGTCGACGTCGACCCAGCCGCGCTGCGGGCTGCCGCTGTGCGGACCGCGCTTGAACGTGACGTCGGCAGTCGCCGCGAGGTCGGCGTTCTCGAGGACCGCGCGCTTGACCTCGAGGTCGAGGTCGCTGCCCGTGATCCGGATGCCGACGAGCGCTTCCAATTTCGCGAAGTGCAGGCGTGGATCGTCGAAGAGGCCCGGCGCGATGACGAGCGCGTCCTCGGACTTCAATGCGATGTCGACCGTCGTCGAGGCGACGCCGTCCTTCGTCGCGCGAGTCGCGCGCAGCATCCCCGACAGGTTCTCGAAGCCCGGTTGGCCGAACGCCGGACGGGGCTTGCGGACGAGTCCGTTCGGTTCGACGATCGTCCGCGACGCGGCCGCGATCGCCTCGGCGCTCGGCGCCTGCGGCGCCATCGCGAGCTTCGTGAAATGGCCCTCGAAGGTGAACGCGTCGGGGTTCGACTCGGGCCCGTCCCACTTCAGGGTCAGCCGGTCGAGCAGGCCCGCGGGTCGATAGGCCGCGAGCTTGTCGGCGAGCAGGCGCGGGAGCACGCCGGGCGGGACGAGCCCGGCGAGTGCCGAGAGGTCGACCGCGTTGAGCGTCGCTTCGCCCGACTCGCTGTGGCCCTTCGACGACGGGTCGAGCGTGCGGCGGACGACGAGGTCGGTCGAGCTCGACGACGGACCGCCGACCGGGCGCAGCACGAGCCCGCGCGACGAGAAGGCCTGGTGCCGTTCGTCCTGGGATGCGGCGATCCGGCCGTCGATCGACGCGAACGCGACCCGCACCGACGCGCCTTCGCGCACCGCGAGGTCGTCGAGCGCGACGTCCGCCACGACGTCGGACAGGCGGCCGAGCAGCAGCAAGGCCTGGCTGGTGTCGTCGCGGCCGCGGCCGAGCGATGCGTTCGCCACCGCGGTCGCGGTCGCCGCGTCGGTGAAGCGCACCCACGAACGGACGCGTCCGCGTCCGTGTTCGATCGACGCGGGCAGGCGGACGACTTCGCGCCACAAGCCGATGTCGGCGCTCGCGACGTTCGCGTACAGCTCGCCCTTCCAGGTCGTCGTGTCCGCGAAGCGGGAGAACAGCGGGTGATCGATCGACGCGCGGACGTCGATCGGCGCGGCCAGGTCCGCGGGCGGGACCGCGCGCAACGCGAAGCCGTGGTGCCAGCCGCGGCGCACGAGCGCGAGGTCCACGCCGGACAACGCGATGTCGCGCGGCGGCGCGGGGCCGGCATCGGGATCGACCGGCATCTCGTCGTGCCAGTCGACGCGCGCGTGACGGACACGGATCTCGTCCTGCGACAACACCCACTCGGCGAGGCGATCGTCGGGCGTCTCGCGCTTCCGGATCGGTCGGCCGGCCACGAAGAACTGGCCGGTCGCGTCGCGCGAGATCGCGAGCTGCGGACCGTCGACCTCGAGGCGCGCGAGGCGGAGCTCGAGCACGACGAGCGACTCCCAGGACAGCGTCGCGTCGACGGCGGGCAATTCGAGCGTGGGATGACCGTCGCGATCGACGATGCGGACGGCGCGCAGCGACAGCGCGGGGCGCAGACCGCGCCACGACGCGTCGAGCGAACCGATCGTCACGGTCTCGCCGAGCGCGCGCGAGGCGAGGCCTTCGATCGAGGTCCGATAGTCGGCGACGTGCGGCAGCACGACGTAGCGCAGCGCGACCACCAGCACCGCGAAGACGATCCACAGGACGAGCGCAACCACGATCGTGGCGCGGATGATGCCTCGCAGGTGGTGGACCGCCGACAGAGTGAGGGGATGACGCAATTGGGCGGCTCGGCCTTTGGGAATGGGATACTGCCGACCGCCTGCTCAGAGCGCCATCGACTCGGCCCGGGGATTCTAACTGCTCCCCCTCACGGCCGATTCCGCCTTCATGACCGAATCTCCTCGTTATCCGGCGACCAGCGCACCGTCGCGCTGGCGCGTCCGCGTCGCGAACGCGCATCCGGAGTGGAACGACGCGATCGACGCGCTCGCGGGCCGCCCGCTGGACCGCGCCGCGATCGAGGCGTCGCTGTCGCGGGAGCGGAAGGCCGGATGGACCGACGAAGCCGCGCTCAAGAGCGGGCTGCGTCGGGTGCGCGCGAAAGTGCTCGCCGCGCTGATCGACCGCGACCTCGCCGGCGGCGCCGGCTTCGCCGAGGTGGTCGCCGCCACGACGGCGCTCGCCGAGGTCGCGCTCGGGGAGGCCTATCGCTTCCTCGTCGCCGACGCGGTCGAGCGTCACGGCACGCCGCGGAGTCGTTCCAATGCGCGCCCGCAGGACCTGCTCGTCGTCGGCATGGGCAAGCTCGGCGGCGGCGAACTCAACGTCTCGTCGGACATCGACCTCGTGTTCGTCTACGCCGAGGACGGGGACACGGATCATGCGACGCGTCCGATCTCGAACCAGGAATTCTTCACGCGCCTCGGTCGACGGCTGATCGTCGCGCTCGCCGAGGTGACCGCGGACGGTTTCGTCTTCCGCGTCGACATGCGCCTGCGCCCCGACGGCGAAGCGGGTCCGCTGGTCGCGCCGTTCACGATGCTCGAGCACTACCTGCTCGCGAGCGCACGCGACTGGGAACGTTTCGCGTGGGTCAAGGGACGCGTCGTCTCGCCGGTCGTGCTCGGCAGCGCGGACGCGAGCGAGGAGCTCGCGCGTCTCGTCACGCCCTTCGTGTACCGGCGCTACCTCGACTTCGACGCGATCGACGCCTTGCGCCGCCTGCATGCACAGATCCGCCAGGAGGCCGCGCGTCGCGAGGCCGTCCGCGCCGGCCGCAGCGCGACCGGTGGCGCGCCCGCGGAGCGTCGCCTCGACGTCAAGCTCGGCCGCGGCGGGATTCGCGAGATCGAGTTCATCGCGCAGCAGCATCAGCTCGTGCGCGGCGGACGCGATCCGGCGTTGCGTCAGCATCCGACGCTCGCGACGCTGACGACGCTCGTCGCGCGCGGCCTGATCGATGCCGGGACCGCAACGCGACTGCGCGAGGCCTACGTCTTCCTGCGCGACGTCGAGCATCGCCTGCAATATCTCGACGACGCGCAGACCCACGTGCTGCCGCCGGCATCGCAGGAGGACGATCGCGCGCGCGTCGCGCGCATGAGCGCTCGCCTCGTCGACCTGCCCTTCGATGCGGACGCGAAGACGCTCGACGCCGCGCTGCTCGCGCGGCTCGAACATCACCGCGGCTTCGTCGCCGAGCGCTTCGAGTCCGTGTTCGGCAACGACATGCCGCCGATCGACGAGGGACACGCGGTCGACGGCTCGTGGTGGGCGTTCGTGTTCGAGGGCGATCCGAGCGCGTTGCGCGACGAGGCCGCGCGCGAACGCATCCTCGTCCTGCTCGAGGCGGCCGGTTTCGAGGCTGAACCGGCCGATGCGAACCGGCTGATCGCGTTCGCGGCAGGCGCGCGCTATCGCGGCGCGCCCGCGACCTCGCGCAGCCGGATCGCGCTGCTGATCCCGCGCCTCGTCGAATCGATGGCCGGCGAACCGAAGCGTTCCGCGGCCCTGGCGCGCTGGCTCGACCTGATCGAGGCGATCGTCGGTCGCAGCGCCTACCTCGCGCTGCTCGTCGAATATCCCGCCGCGCGCGCGAACGTCACGCGCCTGCTTGCCGCGAGCCCGTGGGCGGCGCAGTTCCTGACCCGGCATCCGCTGCTGCTCGACGAGTTGCTCGAACCGCGGGACGCGGACGCGACGCGCGACGGCGCGGGCTGGGCGGCGCACTGGATGCTCGTGACCGAGGATCTCGCGCGACGCATGACGGCGAACGCCGCCGACACCGAACGCCAGATGGACGTCCTGCGCGAGGTGCATCACGCCGAGACGTTCCGCCTGCTGATCGACGACCTCCACGGACGGCTCACGGTCGAATCGCTGTCGGACCAGCTGTCGGCGCTCGCCGACCTCGTGCTCGACGCGGCCATCGCGGCCTGCTGGTCGAGCCTGCGGCGCGACGACTGGCCCGAAGTCCCCGCGTTCGCGGCGATCGCCTTCGGCAAGCTCGGCGGCAAGGAACTCGGCTACGCGTCCGACCTCGACCTCGTCTTCCTGTACGACGAGCGCGAGTCCGACGACGAGGCCGAAGCGGTCGAGCGCTACGTGCGCTTCGCGCGGCGGCTGAACGTGTGGCTCACCGCGCGCACGTCGGCGGGGTCCTTGTTCGAGATCGACTTGCGGCTGCGGCCCGACGGCGAGGCGGGCATGGTGGTGTCGAGTTTCGCCGCGTGGTCGCGTTACGAACGACGCGAACGCGACGTGGGCGCCTGGACCTGGGAGCATCAGGCCCTCACGCGCGCGCGCTTCGCCGCCGGCGATCGCCGCCTCGCGCTCGACTTCGAACGCGAGCGCGTCGAGATCCTCGCGTCCGTCGTCAGCGACGATGCGGGTCGCGCGCGCCTGCGCGCCGACATCGCCGCGATGCGCGTCCGCATGCACGACGGACATCCGAATCGCAGCGGGCTCTTCGACCTCAAGCACGACGAGGGCGGGATGGTCGACATCGAGTTCGCCGTGCAATACCTCGTTCTCGCCTACGGCGGTCAGCGTCGCGAACTGCTCGACGACGTCGGCAACATCGCGTTGCTGCGGCGGGCCGCCGACGCGGGCCTCGTCGATCGGGACATCGCGGCCGGCGCGGCCGACGCCTATCGGACCTTCCGCGCGCGTCAGCATGCGGCGCGTCTCGCAGAACCGGACGCCAAGGCGGCGCGCGTCGCGGCCGATGCCTATCCGGCGGAGCGGCGCATCGTTCGCGCATTGTGGGAAGCCCTCTTCGACGGGACGTGAGAAGGCGCACACACAGTCTTACAGTGCGTTACACCGAAGGCGTGCACGATCCCGTCACCGAATCCGTTTCGAACTGCACGGCGCCGTGATCGTGTGCGAGACTCGCTCGCCATTCCGACGGCGCCCAACCCACGGAGACCGTCATGCATCGATCCACGTCGAAGAAGTCCGCGCTTCAGATCAGCTTTCTGGCTGCGCTCGTGTTCGGGTCCTTCGCCGCTCCTGCGTTCGCACAGACGGCGGACGACATCCAGCGCAACGTCAACCAGCAACAACGCATCGAGAACGGCCTGCAGTCGGGACAACTGTCGACCCGCGAGGCCGGCCGGCTCGAACGGGGTGAAGCGAACGTCGAGCGCATCCAGGCCAACGCGGAGCGCAACGGCAGCGTCTCGGGCGCGGAACAGGCCCGCATCACGCGGGCGCAGAACCGCGAGAGCCGCGCGATCTACCGCCAGAAGCACGACGCGCAGACCGGCAATCCGAACTCCGCGTCGTCGCAACGCATGCAGGCCGACGTCCAGCGCAACGAGAACCAGCAGGCGCGCATCGCGCAGGGCGTGAGCTCCGGCGAACTGAGCACGCGCGAGACGAGTCGCCTCGAGCGCGGCCAGGCCCGCACCGATCGCGCGACCGCGCGTGCCGCCGCCGACGGTCACGTCGGTGCACGCGAACAAGCGCGGATCGCGACGCGCGAGGCGCGTCAGAGCAATCGCATCTTCAACAAGAAGCACAACGGCGTGACGGGCTGAGCCCGAGCGCGGACGCGACGATGCGAACGCCGACGAGAGACCGATCGATGCGCCCCGCGGCATGGCTCGCGGCGTCGTCGGCCCTCGTCGCCGCGCTCGCGATGACGCCGTCGCGCGCGCCGGCGGTCGGCGTCGCGGACGATCGCGCCGATCCCCTCGTCGCGCATGTGCTCAACCGCCTCGCGTTCGGTCCGAAGCCGGGCGACGTCGATCGCGTGCGGCGCATCGGCGTCGACGCCTACATCGACGAGCAACTGCATCCCGAGCGCATCGCGTTGCCGGCCGACCTGAGCGCGCGTCTCGCGTCGCTCGACGTGCAGCGCCTGCCGGCAGGAACGCTCGTCGACGGCTATCGCGCCGCGCAGCAGGCGAACCGCGAGGCCCAGCGCAACCAGGCGTTGACGGCGGAAGGCAAGCGGATCGAGTCCGCGCCGCTCGATGCGGCGGTCGACGCGCGGCGCGATCAATATCGCCGTCTCAATCTGCAGACGACGGAGGCGCGCCTCGTGCAGGCCATCGACAGTCCGCGCCAGCTGCAGGAGGTGATGACCGAGTTCTGGTTCAACCACTTCAACGTCTTCATCGGCAAGGACCTCGACCGCGCGCTCGTGTCGAACTACGAGCGCGATGCGATCCGACCGAATGCGCTCGGCCACTTCCGCGACCTGCTCGGCGCGACCGCGAAGCATCCGGCGATGCTGTTCTATCTGGACAACTGGTTGTCGACGGGTGTCGACGCGCTCGTCAACCGGAACGCGAAGCAGGCGCTCGGGCTCAACGAGAACTACGCGCGCGAGGTCATGGAACTGCATACGCTCGGCGTCGAGAACGAAGGCAAGCCCGGCGGGTACACGCAGCAGGACGTGACCGAACTCGCACGCATGCTGACCGGATGGACCTTCGACGCGCGCGCCACCGGCCGCGGCGGTCCGCTCGCAGGCGTCGAAAGCCAGGACTTGTTCATCTTCGCGCCGCGTCGCCACGACAACGGCACGAAGACCTGGCTCGGTCGCACGATCCCGGCGAGCGGCGTGCAGGAGGGCGAATACGCGCTCGACGTGCTCGCGACGCATCCGGCCACGGCGCGCCACATCAGCGACGAACTCGCGCAGTATTTCGTGGCCGACACGCCGCCGCCGGCGCTCGTCGCGCGCCTTGCCGCGCGCTTCCTCGCGACCGACGGCGATATCCGCGAAGTCCTGCGCACGCTGTTCGCGAGCCCGGAGTTCCGCGATCCCGCGACGATGAACGCGAAGTTCAAGACCCCGTATCAATACGTCGTGTCGGCGGCACGCGCGAGCGGCATCGCGATCGTGAACACCCAGCCGCTCGCCGGGGCGCTGGCGCAGCTCGGGATGCCGCTCTACGGTTGCCAGACGCCCGACGGCTACAAGAACACGCAGGACGCCTGGCTCAATCCGGACGGCATGACGCGCCGGATCAACTTCGCGACCGCGCTCGCGAACGGGCGACTCGGGGTCGATCGCGAGCCGCCGCCGCCGATGGTGGCGGCGAACGCGATCCCGTCCGCGAACCCGTCGTCGGCCTTGCCGGTCGTGACCGTGGCCGCGAGCGCCGCGGTGCAGCCCGTGGCCCTGCTCGACACGCTCGGTCCCACGATCAGCGACAGGACGCGCGGCGTGGTGCTCGGAAGCGAGCCGCGGCTGGCGGCCGCGCTCGTCCTCGGCAGTCCGGACTTCATGCATCGTTGAGCCGCCGCCCGTCGGAGCCACCATGATCAGCCGTCGTCGAATCCTCCAGGGACTCTCCTTCACCGCCGCGAGCGCGGCGCTCGGCTTCGTGCCCGTCGGCCGCAACGCCTGGGCCGCCGCGGGCGATCCCGCGCTCGGTCCGACGCGGCGCAAGCTCGTCGTGGTCTTTCTGCGCGGCGCGGTCGACGGGCTGTCCGTCGTCGCGCCGTACGGCGAGAAGGAGTACGCGGCCTATCGACCGACGATCGGGCTCGCCGCGCCGGGCCAGGACGGCGGCCTGCTCGACCTCGACGGCCACTTCGGCCTGCATCCCGCGCTCGCGCCGCTGTTGCCGTATTGGCAGGGCAACAAGCTCGCGTTCGTGCATGCGTCGGGCTCGCCCGATCCGACCCGCTCGCACTTCGACGCGCAGGACTACATGGAGTCCGGCACGCCGGGCCGGAAGGGCACCACCGATGGCTGGATGAATCGGCTGCTCGGGACCTTGCCTGGCCGCGCGGCGCCGACGCGCGGCCTGTCGATCGGCGCGGTGCTGCCGCGCATCTACGCCGGCCCCGTCCCGGTCGCGTCGATGGCGGCGGGCCAGGGCGCGACGCGGCCGACCGCGCTCGACCAGCCGCAGGTCGCGAGCGCGTTCGCGAAGCTCTACGACGGCGGCGACCTCACGTCGAGGACGTTCCGCGAGTCGCAGGACGCGCGTCGTGAGTTGCTCGCGTCGCTCGACGGCGGTCCCATGGACAAGGAGCAGGCGGCCGCGAACAACGGCGCACCGTTGCCGAACGGCTTCCCCGACGATGCCGCACGCCTCGCACGCCTGATGCGCAACGACCCGAACGTGCAGCTCGCGTTCGTCGCGCTCGGCGGGTGGGACACGCATGCGGGCCAGGGCGCCGCGCGCGGCCAGCTCGCCAACCGCCTCGGGCCGCTCGGCCAGGGACTCGACGTCCTCGCGCAACGCCTCGGCCCGATGCTCGACGACACGGTCATCGTCGTGCTGTCCGAGTTCGGCCGCACCGCGCGCGAGAACGGCAATCGCGGCACCGACCACGGCCACGGCAACGCGATGTGGGTGCTCGGTGGTCCGGTCGCCGGCGGCAAGGTGCACGGACGCTGGCCGGGAATCGACGAGTCCGGCCTTCACGAAGCGCGCGACCTCGCGATCACGACCGACTTCCGCGACGTGATCGCGACGATCGCCGAGCGCCATCTCGCACTGCCTGACGATCAGCTCGCCCGGCTGTTTCCGGGGCGGACCCCGGGGGAGACCCCGCGTGTGCTGCGAGCTTGAGCGCCGTCAGGTGAGCAAGCGCAACGCCGTCAGCGCCAGCAGCCCGAACACGATCGTCAGCAACACGCTGCGCGTCACGAGGCACACGACGACCGCGATCAGCGACGCCATCAGCCGGATGTTGTCGAAGCCGAGGTCGATGCGGCCGTCGTGACGGAGCAGGTCGGGGACGACGATCGCGACGAGGACGCAGGGCCCGGCGTAACGCAGCGCCCGTTGCACGCGGGGCGGCAGCCGCACGCGTTCCGGCAGGAAGAGCATGCCCGCGCGCGTCGCGAGGACCGTCGCGGCCATCGCGACGATCGTGATCCAGGTCTCGACCGCGCTCATCGTGCGCGCCTCGGCGGAAGCATCGCTTCGACCACGAGCGCGGCGGTGACGCCGGCCGCGACCGCCGCGATCACGCCCAGACGCATCGGCCAGTCGATGCCCATTAACGCCACCGCGCCTGCGACCGTCACGCCGACCATCACCGGCACGCCGACGATCAAGGGGACGACGAGCGCGAGCAACGCGAGCGAACCCGCGAGGTCGAGCCCCCAGTCCGTCGGGATCCGCGCCGCGAGCAGGATGCCGGCGATGCTCGCGCCCTGCCAGATTCCCCAGCCCGCGGCGACCATGCCGAGATACAGCGCGATGACGTGCGGCCGTCGCGGGTCCTCCTGATAGCGCGGCACGAACAGCACGTAGGTCACGTCGGCGCTGAAATAACCGAGCATCAGTTTCCTGAACCAGGGCTGCGAACGGAAGGCCGGCGCGAGGCCGAGGCCGTAGATGAGGAAGCGGAGGTTCACGATGCCCGCGGTCAGCATCACGATGCCGATGGGCACGCCCGCGGCCATCAGCGGCAGGCACGCGAGCTGCGCCGACCCCGCATAGACGATCAGCGTCATCCCGATCGCCTGGCCGAGCGTGAGACCGCTGTTGATCATCGCGACGCCGGAGACCAGACCCCAGGCGCCGATGCCCGTCATGATCGGCAGCGCGAGACGAAAGCCGCGCAGGAATTCATCGCGCGCGCGGGGCGGGGCAACCAGCTCGTCGGCGCTCGGGTTCACCGCGAAAGTTGTCCGTAGTTGGTCAACGCGACGACACGGCGATGGGTCGTGGTCCTACGGCCGGCCGCGATGGCGACATCGACAATCCTCGGCCTTCGCGCTGATCGGGTCCGGGCACGAGCGGACCACGCGCGATCGATCTTCAAACTCCCCGAGAGGTCTTCATGAATGCATCTTCCATTCGCAGCATCGTCGTCGCTGCAACCATCGCTGTCGCTGCCCCCTTCGTCCTGTCGGCCTGCGGCTCGCAGCCGGGCAAAGAGAGCACCGGCCAGTACTTCGACGACACGACGATCACGACGAAGGTCAAGGCCGCATTCGTGGCCGACAAGACGGTCGACGCGACCAACATCAAGGTCGACACCTACAAGGGCACCGTGCAGTTGTCGGGCTTCGCGAAGAGCCAGACCGAAATCAACCAGGCCGTCGCGATCGCGCGCGGCGTGACCGGCGTCCAGTCGGTCAAGAACGACATCCTGCTCAAGGCAGCGCAGTAAGCGCTCCGGCGGGCGCTCCGGGCCCGGCACGCCGATCACACCTCGAGGTTGTCGATCAGGCGCGTCGCGCCCAGCCAGGCGGCCGCGAGGACGACGAGTGCCTCGCCCGACCCGGGCGTCGCCGGCATCAGGTCGGCGCGGTTCCTGACCGACACGTAGTCCGGCCGCCATCCGCGTTGTCGCAACGTGTCCATCGCGGCGCTCTCGAGCGCCGCGATGTCCGTTGCCGCATCGCGCCTCAAGCTCGTCGCGACCTCGGT
>Ga0247783_1000072_pt1 | contig 31833 bp, 28 predicted proteins | sample UWRJL064202C5_FD_179911 | JGI IMG/M metagenome (GOLD analysis project Ga0247783, IMG submission 179911) | Plant litter microbial communities from Arlington Agricultural Research Station in Wisconsin, United States - UWRJ-L064-202C-5 | ecosystem: Environmental > Terrestrial > Plant litter >...
CCGATCCAGTAGTTCGACGTGTTGCCGAGGATCGCGGCGACGATCAGCAAGGCGCCCAGCAACCACGGATCCATGCTGCCGACCGCGCACAGCGCGCCGGCCGCGAACAACAGCGAGTCGCCCGGCAGGAAGGGCGTCACGACGAGGCCGGTCTCGCAGAACACGATCAGGAACAGGATCGCGTAGATCAGCGGCCCGTAGCGCCCGACGAGGTCGGCGAGGTGGACGTCGAGATGGAGGACGAAGTCGACGAGGAAGAGCAGGAGGTCCAAGCGGATCAGGCCGACGAAAAAGGGCGCCGATGGTACACGACGCCTCTCCGCGGCCGGCCTCTCGCCGACGTTCCTCCTATAATTCGTCGCGCCGCCACTTCCTGTCGCGGCCTCCCCGGCAAGCCCACATGAACGCCCTCCCGCAGTCCCGCGATGCCGACCGCGCAGGCACCCGCCGCGCGATCCGTCCCCTCGCCGACACGCTGATCAGCCAGATCGCCGCGGGCGAGGTCGTCGAACGTCCGGCTTCGGTGGTCAAGGAACTCGTCGAAAACGCGATCGATGCGGGGGCGACGCGCATCGAGGTCAAGCTGGACGGCGGCGGCGCGCGCCGCATCGTCGTCAGCGACGACGGCATCGGGATCGCGGCCGACGAGATCCCCCTCGCGTTCATGCGGCATGCCACGTCGAAGATCGCGACGCTCGCCGAGCTCGAGCGCGTGGAGACGCTCGGCTTTCGCGGCGAGGCGCTCGCGTCGATCGCGTCCGTCGCCCGCGTCACGCTCACGACGCGCACGCGCGACGCGGCCCATGCGACGCGCATCGACGTCGCCGACGGCACCGCGACGCCGGCGGCGGGCGGCGTCGGGACCTCGATCGAGGTCGGCGACCTCTATCACTCGACGCCCGCGCGCCGCAAGTTCCTGAAGTCGGAGCAGACCGAACTCGGTCACTGCATCGAGACCTTTCGCCGCGCCGCGCTCGCCCGCCCGGACATCGCGTTCACGCTGTCGCACAACGGTCGCGTCGTCGAACACCTGAACGTCGCGTCGCCGCTCGACCGCACGCTGCAATTGCTCGGCGACGAGTTTTCCCGTTCGCATCGCGCGCTCGAAGCGAATGCGGGCGGACTCGCGATCACGGGCTTCATCGGCCTGCCCGACGCGAGCCGCGCGTCGGCGAGCGCGCAATACTTCTTCGTCAACGGCCGCTACGTGCGCGACAAGCTGCTCGTCCACGCGGTGCGCTCGGCCTATCGCGACGTGCTGCATGGCGATCGCCATCCGGCCTACGTCCTGTCGCTCGCGATCGATCCCGCGCAGGTCGACGTCAACGTGCATCCGTCGAAGATCGAGGTTCGCTTCCGCGAGTCGCGCGGCGTCCATCAGTTCGTGTTCTACGGCGTCGGCGACACGCTGGCGCGCAGCCGCGAACCGGCGGCGGTCGCCGCAGTCGCGCATGCGCCGGTCGCGGCAGCGTGGGGATCGGCTCCGCAACAGCACGCGATCCCGCAACCCAGCAGCGCGTACGGTCGCCTGTTCGCCGAGGCGCCGCGTCCGCTGACCGTCGACGACGGGGCCCGGCCGACGTGGTCGCAGCCGCCGCAACAGTCCGCAGCGCCGTCACTCGACGACTCGGGTCTCGCGACTTTCGGCTTGGGTCATGCGCTCGCGCAACTGCACGGCATCTACGTGCTCGCGCAGAACGCGCGCGGCCTCGTCCTCGTCGACATGCACGCGGCGCACGAACGCATCCTCTACGAGCGCCTGAAGAACAGCCTCGACGCGGGGCCGGTGCCGGTCCAGTCGCTGCTGATCCCCGTCACGTTTCGTGCCGATCCCCGCGAGGTCGGCCTCGTCGACGAGCATGCCGCCGTGCTCGCCCAGCTCGGCTTCGACATCGCCACGCTGTCGACCGACACGCTGGTCGTGCGCGCGCTGCCGGCGATGCTCGCGACGAACGACGACGCCGCCGACGTCGAGGCGCTCGCACGCAACCTGTTGTCGGACCTCGAGGCGTTCGGCGGCTCGCGGGTGCTGACCGAGCATCGCGACGAGTTGCTGTCGACGATGGCCTGCCATCGCGCGGTGCGCGCGAACCGGCGTCTCACGATCGACGAAATGAACGCGCTGCTGCGCCAGATGGAAGCGACCGAGCGGTCGGACCAGTGCAACCACGGCCGGCCGACGTGGACGCAGTGGTCGATCGCAGATCTCGATCGCCTGTTCATGCGCGGGCGCTGACCCGACGGCGTGAGCGCGCCGCTCCTGTGTCTCATGGGCCCGACCGCGTCGGGCAAGTCGGCCGCCGCGATGGCGCTCGCCGCGCGCCGGCCGATCGAAATCGTCAGCGTCGACTCGGCGCTCGTCTATCGCACGATGGACATCGGCACCGCGAAGCCCTCACCCGACGAGCGTGCGCGCGTGCCGCATCACCTGATCGACCTGATCGACCCGGCCGAGGCCTATTCGGCCGCGCGCTTCGTCGCCGACGCGCGTGCGGCGATCGACGCCGTCCGCGAACGCGGCCGCGTTCCCGTCCTCGTCGGCGGGACGATGCTGTACTTCAAGGCGCTGCGCGACGGCCTCGACGAGATGCCGTCCGCCGACCTCGCGGTCCGCGCGGACATCGAACGCGAGGCCGCGACGCACGGCTGGGACGCGATGCATCGCGCGCTCGCGCAGGTCGATCCGGCGACGGCCGCGCGCCTCGCGCCGTTCGACGCACAACGCATCTCGCGCGCACTCGAAGTCCACCGCAGTTCGGGACGACGCCTGTCGGACCTGCAACGCGGCGCGTCGTCGCAAGGCCTGTCCTTGTTCGCGATCTCGCTCGAACCGTCGGACCGCGGCGTCCTTCACGAACGCATCGCCGGGCGTTTCGACGCGATGCTCGCCGCAGGCTTCCTCGACGAGGTCGCGGCGCTCCGGGCGCGCGGCGACCTCGACCCGCGCTTGCCGTCGATGCGTTGCGTCGGCTACCGGCAGGCGTGGGACTTCCTCGACGGCACCATCGATCGCGCGACGATGCGCGAGCAGGCGATCGCCGCGACCCGTCAGCTCGCGAAGCGGCAGATCACGTGGTTGCGGTCGTGGAGTGAACGCACCGTCGTCGACAGCCTTGCACCGGATGCGATCGAGCGGGTGGTCGACCTCGCCACGCAATTCCCTCCCCTTCAAGGGGAGGGTTAGGGAGTGACGTCAGTCGGGATCCGGCACCTCGGGTCGCACGCCCATCCCGAGCACGCGCGCGACGAGTTGTCTTAGGAAACGAAAGCGGCTGATGACCCGCATCGCGAGCGGCGGCTCGAATGCATCGGTCGCCTTCAGGGCGAGCGACACGACGCGTTCCTGCACCAGCACCTGGCCCGCCTGCGTGACGCGCGTCGGGAAGAGGCGGCGGTCCTGCACGCGCCGCAGTTCGGCGGGGGTCGGTCGACGCGTGAGCAGGATGCGCCGCAGGAGGTTCGACGTCGCGACCGCGTCCTGGATCGCGAGGTTGATCCCGATGCCGCCGACCGGCGACATCGCGTGCGCGGCGTCGCCGATGCACAGGAAGCCGTCGAGCGACCACTGGCGCAGCCGGTCGACGGTGACCGACAACAGGCTCACGTCGCTCCAGTCCCGGAGCGTCTGCAGCCGCGCGTCGACGTTGCGCAATTTCGGCGACATCGCGCTCGCGATGGCGCGGCGAAACGCGTCGAAGCCGCCGGTCTTCAGCGACTCGAGCATGCCTTTCGGAATCACGTAGCCGCATTGCCAGTGCTCGCCGCGCGGAATCATCACGAAGATCGCGCCGCGCGTGAAGCGACCGAGCGGGGGCCGTCCGTCGGAGTCGTCGGAGGGGAACTTGAACCAGACCACGTCCATCGGCGCACCGAGATTCTCGACCTCGAGTCGCGATGCGGCACGCATCCGCGAGTGGCGCCCGTCGCACGCGACGACGAGCCGGGCGGCGATCTCGTACTCGCCGTCCGGACCGCGGACCTTCACGCCGGTGACGTGGGCGTCGGAGGCGCCGTCGCGTCCGCGCACGAGGTCGACCGCCTCGTGCCTCATCCGCAGATCGAAGTTCGGGTATGCGCGACCCGACTTCGCGAGGTAGTCGAGGAAGTCCCACTGCGGCATCAGCGCGATGAACTTCGTCGTCGTGGGCACGCCCGAGAAGTCGCCGATCGGCAGGTCGCGGTCCTCCCACTGCGCGTCGATCGTCCGCACCTCCTGGTGCGGGATCGCGAGCAGGCCGTCGAGCAAGCCGAGGCGTTCCATGATCCGCAGCGTCGACGGATGGATCGTGTCGCCGCGGAAATCGCGCAGGAAGTCGGCGTGCTTCTCGAGCACGGTGACGCGGACCCCCGCGCGGGCGAGCAGGTAGCCCAGCATCATGCCGGCGGGTCCGCCGCCGGCGATGACGCAGTCGGTCTCGCGCGCTACTGCACCAGCTTCCACTTGCCGTTCTCGATGCGCACGAGCACCTGGTTGCGGAGGTCGACGCCGTTGTGGTCCGTCGGGCTCATGTTGTAGACGCCTTCGGCCGCGACGAAATTCTTCAGGTTCTCCATCCCGTCGCGGATCGCCACGCGGAACTCGGGCGTCCCGGGCTTCGCGGTCTTCAGCGCGGTCTGGGCGACCTTGTCGACCATCAGGAACACATCCCACGCGGTCGCACCGAACAGCGAGCGCGTGCCCGGACCGTAAGCGCCTTCGAACTTGTTGACGTAGTCGAGCGCCGGCTTCTTGACCGGATTCGAATCGGCGAGCTGCTCGGCGACGAGGACCGGCGCGACCGTCAGCAGCGTGCCCTCGAGCGCCTTGCCGCCGACGCGCAGGAAGTCGTTGTTCGCGACGCCCTGGGTCTGGTAGACCTGGCCCTTGAAGCCGCGTTGCGCGAGTTCGAGCTGCGGCAACGCCGCGGGCGTTCCGGACGCCGCGATGTAGATCACGTCGGGCTTCGCCGCCATCATCTTCTGCACCTGGCCGACGACGCTCGCATCGGTCGGCGCATAGCGCTCGCTCGCGACGACCTTGACGCCCTTGACCGGCGCGAGCTTGTCGAGCGCCTTTGCGAAGCCGTCGCCGTACGCGTTCGCGAGGCCGAGGAACGCGACCGTCTGCGCCCCGTTCTTCTTCGCGTGATCGAGCACGATCTCCATCGAGATCGCCTCGGTCGGCGAGAACTTGAACGCCCACTTGCGCGCGCCGTCCTGCGGTTCGACGATCGCGCCGCCGCCCGCGAGCGACAGCAACGGAACCTTCAGTTCGCCCGCGACCTCGACGATTGCGATCGACGGCGGCGTGATCGACGAGCCCACGAGGAAGTCGACCTTGTTCTCGGTGACGAGCTTGCGCGCCGCCGTCGCCGAGGCCGTCGAATCGGAGTTGTCGTTGATCACGGTGACGACGACCTTCTCGCCCGCCATCGTCGTCGGCCAGAGCTTGACCGTATCGGCCTCGGGGATGCCGAGCGACGCGCCCGGTCCGGTTAGCGACAGGATCACGCCGATGCTGATGTCGGCCGACGCGACCGGCGAGACGCCGGCAAGCAGCGCCATCAGTCCGACGGCGGGAAGCGCGCGTGCGATGCGCGCGCGCAGGGTTCGATACGGCATGGGTGTCTCCCTCGATTGTTGTGGCGCTGAACGATATCAGGCCGTCTCGACGCGCGGCCACACCTTCGGGAACACGGCGCAATCGAGCGGCTCGCCGGGCGCGAGCGGAATGTCGACGAGCGTGAGCGGCACGAGGTCCGGCCGTGGATCGTAGACGACGTCGTCGCCGGTCCAGCGCGTCGCGTACGCGCGCCGACGGCGCGTCGAGGACGCGTTGCCGGCGGAGCCGTGCACCGTCAGCGCGTGATGCACGAGGATGTCGCCGGCCTTCATGTCCCAGGACAGGAAGCGATGCCGGTCGCGTTCCGCGTCGAAGTCGGGAATCGGCGTGCCCGGCGTGTCGCGATAGGCGTTCGGATCGCCGCCGAAGTTGCGCGGCTTGTACCAGACGTTCGCGCGGTGCGAGCCCGCGATGTATTCGACGCCGCTCGTCTCGAGCGTCACGTCGTCGAGGGTCAGCCAGACCGAGATCACCTGCCAGCCCTTGATCGGCCAGTACGGCTGGTCCTGGTGCCAGGGCGTGCGCGCCTGCGTGCCGGGCTCCTTGACGAACAACTGGTCGTAGAAGAAGTTGACCTTCGTGCTGCCGAGGAAGCGTTGCGCGATCGCCGCCGACGGCGACTCCATCACGTACCGGCGTAGCGCGGGCTTGATCCACCACACGCCGATGTCGCCGAGGAAGCGCCCGCGTTCGCCGGGCTTCACGTACTCCCGGCTCTGCGGGCCGGGGTTCGCGAGGTTCTCCTCGATCGCGTCGCGCATGTGCGCGATCCATTCGTCGTCGTAAAGGCCGGACAGCGCAATCGCGCCGTCCTCCCAGAATCGCGAGACCTCGTCGTCGGTGATCGCGCGCAGCGGTTGTCTGTTCATCGTCCCCCTCCTCGTCTAAGATCGGTTGCGACTCTACGACGCGCGCCCCGTGCCGCGCGTCATCCCGGAAGAGGACAGGAGACCCCGTGCGAACCTGGACCACCCGCGCCAACGGCGCATTCGCCGACGGCGACGCCGCGATCCGGCTCGTCGAGGCGATCGGCACGCCCGTCTTCGGCACCGCGGCCGTCCGCGAACTCGCGCGCGTGGCGCCGGTCGCGTACCTGACGGCTTATCGCAAGCGCGGAGACGCGCCGCCGTCGATGCTGTTCTCGGGGACGCTCGGCGCACCCGACGTGACGGCGCGCTGCTGGCGCATCTACCGCGACGGCCCGATCGCACGCGATCGCGCGCTGGAAGAGGCCGTGACGGCGGCCGATCCGGAACGCACGGCCTGGGCTCACCTCACGGCCGACCAGATCGACGACCCCTGCCATCGCGTCGAGGTCTATCAACGCCACGACCTGCTCGACCGCCTGTCGATCGTCGACGCGCTCGACGACGGTTGGCTCGCGATCAACGTCTTCCGCGTCGGCAGCCAGGGCCATTTCCGGGATACCGAGCTCGCGGCGCTGGAAGGCGCGGCGCCTCTCGCGATGGCGTTCGCGCGGCGCCACGCGATGCTGGTCGATGCGTCGAGCGGACCGGACCGCCTCGGTCGCGCCCGAGTGGCGCTCGCGCGCCGGGTGCCGGACCTCACGGATCGCGAGCTCGATGTGTGCACGCGCCTCGCCGTCGGCATGACGTTCGACGGGATCGCGTGCGACCTCGGCATCGCCGTCACGTCGGCGAAGACGTATCGGAACCGGGCGTTCGCGCGGATGGGCATCCATCATCGCGGGCAGCTCGCACCGCTCGCCTGGACGTGACGCGCCGACCTACAGATCCAGGTCGCTCAAGCCCGGATGATCGTCGGGCCGGCGACCGAGCGGCCACTTGAACTTCCGGTCGCTCTCCTTGATCGGCAGGTCGTTGATGCTCGCGAAGCGACGCATCATCAAGCCGTGTTCGTTGAACTCCCAGTTCTCGTTGCCGTAGCTGCGATACCACTGGCCGGAATCGTCGTGGCACTCGTAGGCGAAGCGCACCGCGATGCGGGCCCCGCTGAACGCCCACAACTCCTTGATGAGCCGGTAGTCGAGCTCGCGCGCCCACTTGCGTTGCAGGAAGCTGCGCACCGCGTCCCGGCCGACGGGGAACTCCGCGCGATTGCGCCAGCGCGTGTCTTCCGTGTAGACGAGCGCGACGCGATCGGGGTCGCGCGTGTTCCACGCATCCTCGGCCATCCGCACCTTCTGTCTCGCCGTCTCCTCGGTGAACGGCGGCACCGGGGGCTTCGTCTCCATGGCATCTCCTTTTCCCGCTAGTAGGTCTTGTAGGCCAGGTATTTTCCCGACATCGTGATGTTCACACGATCGCCGTTCGGGTCCGCTTCGCGCGTGAGGTCCATCCTGAAATCGATCGCGCTCATGATGCCGTCGCCGAACTCTTCGTGGATCAATTCCTTGAACGTCGTGCCGTACACGTTGACGAGTTCGTAGAAGCGATAGATCAGCGGATCGGTTGGGACCGCGGTCGGCAACGAGCCCTTGTACGGCACCGTCTGCAGCCACTTCCGGTCGCCGTCGGACAGGCCGAAGATCTTCGCGATCACGCTCGCCTGCTTCGACGTGAACGTCATCTGGCCGAGGCAGCCCGCCGTGACCCACTCCTTCGACAGTCCGACCTTCGTCGCGACGTCGGCCCACTTGATGCCCTTCGCGACCTTCGCCGCGATGATCTTCTCGGTGACTTCCAGACGGCTCATGCGCTTCTCCTTGCGAGGGGTGCAACGGAATCGGTCGCGTCGTCCGGCACGAGGCCGGGAGTGACGACGAGCGGACGCGACGGCGCCTTGCCGTGCGCGAGACCCGCGCTCTTCTCGACGAGGAAGTCGACGAGATGGTTGCGGATCCGGTAGTACTGGGGATCGTGATGCAGGCCGTGGCGCGTGCGGTCGACCGGCAAGCTGTTCACGACGATCTCCGCGACGCGTGCGCGCGGGCCGTTGCTCATCAGCAGCACGCGATCGGCGAGCAACATCGCCTCGTCGACGTCGTGCGTGATCATGAACACGGTCTGATGCGTCTCGCGGACGATGCGCTTGAGCTCGTCCTGGATCGTGCCGCGCGTGAGCGCGTCGAGCGCGCCGAAGGGCTCGTCCATCAACAGCATCTTCGGTTCGATCGCGAACGCGCGCGCGATGCCGACGCGCTGCTTCATCCCACCGGACAGTTCCGACGGCTTGCGGTCGATCGCCCCGGACAGGCCGACGAGCGCGACGTACTTCTCGACCTGTGCGTCGACCTCCGCGCGCTTCCATCCGGGCCAGCGGCTCCTGACCGCGAACGCGATGTTGCCGCGCACCGACAGCCAGGGCAGCAATGCGTGACCCTGGAAGACGACGCCGCGTTCGAGGCCCGGCGCCGCGATCTCGCGCGCGTCGAAGAGGACGTGGCCGCCGCTCGCGGAGTCGAGGCCCGCGAGCACGTTGAGGATGCTGGTCTTGCCGCAGCCGCTGTGACCGATCAGGCAGACGAACTCGCCCTTCGCGACGTCGAACCAGACGTCCTCGAACACGGCCTCCGGCGCGCCGTCGAAGCGCTTCGTCAGCCCTTGCACCGCGAGCAGCGGCGGCATGACGACGTCGTCAGCCGACATAGGTCACCGCGCGCTGCAGTCGCGCGAACGACAGGTCGAGCGCCATCCCGACGAGCCCGATGACGAGGATCGCAAAGAGCACGTTCGTCAGCGACAGGTTGTTCCATTCGTTCCACACGAAATAGCCGATGCCGGTCCCGCCGACCAGCATCTCGGCCGCCACGATCACGAGCCACGCGATGCCCATGCTGATGCGCATCCCGGTCAGGATCGTCGGCGCGGCCGCGGGCAGGATCACCTCGAACGCGCGTCGCAGCGCCGGGACCTCGAGCGTGCGGGCCACGTCCAGCCATTCACGGCGCACGCTCGCCACGCCGAAGGCCGTGTTGATCAGCATCGGCCACACCGAGCAGATGAAGATCACGAAGATGCCCGAGGCCGACGAGTCCTTGATCGTGTATAGCGCGATCGGCATCCACGCGAGCGGCGAGATCGGCTTCAGCACCTGGATGAAGGGATCGAGCGCGCGATGGACGAGCGGACTCATGCCGATCAGGAAGCCCAGCGGAATCGCGATCAGCAGCGCGGCGAGATAGCCGAGCCCGACGCGCGCGAGCGAGTAGCCGAGCTGGATGCCGATGCCCTTGTCGTTCGGTCCGTTGTCATAGAAAGGATGCGCGAGCTGGCGAACGACGGTGCGACCCAGATCGGCGGGCGTCGGAAACCCGGACTTGCCCGCCTGCTCCGCCGCCTCCGGGTCCTTGCCCATCAGCTTCGCGTACTCGGCCTGCTCGGCGGAGATCGCGACCTTCGTCGACGTCGCTTGCGTCGCGAGCGCCCAGGCACCGACCAGCAGGAAGGCGATCAGCAGCGACAGGATCGCCGACTTCAGCCGAAGCGAGCCCACCGCGTCAGGCCGGCCGCGCGTCGCGCTTGATCGCGAAGCTCTGCGCGTAGGCCTCGGCCTTCTCGGGATCGAACTCGCGGCCCATGATCGTGTATTTCGGATACGCGCCGTCTGGAGTCTTCTCGTCCATCGCTTTCATCTGCCGCTTCGCATCGGTCAGCAGGAAGACCCGCTCGGCGATCTGCTTGTAGCCGACGTCCCCCTTCACGTAGCCCCAGCGCTTCATCTGCGTGAGCATCCACACGGCCATGCTCTGCCACGGGATCGGATTGAAGTCGATCCGGTCCGGCACCGTCCTCACGTTGCCGAGACCGTCGGCGAACTTCCCGGTGAGCACCTGCGCGACGACGGTCTCTGGCTGATTCAGATACGCCTGCGGCGAGATCACCTTCGCGATCAGCTCGCGGTTCTTCGGGTCGTGCGCCATCGCCGACGCCTTGAGCACCGAGCGGAACAGCGCGGCGAACGTGTTCGGGTTCTGCTGGATGAACTCCGTCGACGTGCCGAACGCGCAGCACGGGTGACCGTTCCACAAGTCCTTCGTCAGCACGTGGATGAAGCCGACTTCCTCGAAGACGGCGCGCTGGTTGAACGGATCCGGGCCGAGGAAGCCGTCGATGTTGCCCGCGCGCAGGTTCGCGACCATCTCGGGCGGCGGCACGACGCGGATCTGGATGTCGCGATCGGGGTCGATGCCTGATTCGGCCACGTAGTAGCGCAGCAGGAGGTTGTGCATCGAGTAGTCGAAGGGCACCGCGAACTTGAAGCCCTTCCAGTCCTTCGGGTCTCGCTTGTCCTTGTGCTTCGTCGCGAGCGTGATCGCCTGGCCGTTGATGTTCTGGATCGCCGCGACGTTCATCGGCGTCGCGTTCGAGCCGAGACCCATCGAGATCGCGAGCGGCATCGGCGAGAGGAAGTGCGTCGCGTCGTATTCCTTGTTGATCATCTTGTCGCGGATCAGCGCCCAGCCCGCGGTCTTGACGACGTCGACGTTCAAGCCCTGCTCGCGATAGAAGCCGAGGGGGTGGGCCATGATCAACGGCGTCGCGCACGTGATCGGGATGAAGCCGATCTTCAGGTCGGTCTTCTCGAGCGGCTTCTTCTCGTCCGCCATCGCCTGCAGCGGCGCGATCGGCAACACGCTCGAGATCGCGGCCATCGCCGTTCCCCGTCCGACCGCGCGCAGGAAGCGACGGCGCATCGCGTCGCCGGGAAACAAGGCCGTCACGAGCGCGGCCTCGACGAAGTCGTGCGCATACGAACGGAACTCGGGCGTCTCGCTGCGACGACGCAGCTCGTCGGCGGCGTGATCGGCGTCGGACGCATGGCGTCCGCACGAGCATCCGGTCAACAGCGAGCGGTCGGCGTCGTACGGGTCGAGATGGCGGCGGCGGTCCATGAACACTCCTTCGGTCGATGTCGGATGCTACGAACGCGTCGCGCGGAGCGCGATGGACCACGGCGGCGACGTGGCGTAGGGCTCGCACTACACGACGCCGCGAGTGCCGTCGAAAACCCCGGCCCACGCGTCACGCCTGCACCAGCTCCTGGCGCACCGCGTACAGCGCGAGTTCGACGTCGTTCCGCACGCCGGTCTTCTCGAGCACGCGGGCGCGATAGGTGCTGACGGTGTTCGACGACAGCGCGAGCAGCTCCGCAATCTCGCCGACCGCGCGGCCTGCCGCGAGCAGCGTGAAGACCTGGTACTCGCGATGCGAGAGGCGTTCGTGCAGCGGCGCGGCTTCGTCGTTGCGCTTCCCGTGGCCCGCGCCGATCGCGTCGGCCAGCTGCTCGGCCACGCTCGGCGTGATGAACAGCGCGCCCTTGGCGACCTTGCGGATCGCGTCGATCATCTGCTCGGAGTCCGCACTCTTGTTCAGATAGCCCGCCGCACCGAGCTTCAGGCTGCGCACCGCGTACTGCCGGTCGGGGTAGGTGCTCAGCATCAGCACCGGCAGCCGCGGGAATTCGGTCTTCAAGGCCTTGAGGACGTCGAGCCCGTCGCGCTGAGGCATCGCGATGTCGAGCAGGACGACGTCGGGCAGCGTGCCGCCCGTCGCGGCCGCGCGGACGAAGGTCATCGCGTCGGGACCGTTGGCCGCCTCGCCGACGAGCGCGATGTCGGACGCGTCCGCGAGGATCTGCTTGATCCCCTGGCGCACGATCAGGTGGTCGTCGCAGATCAGCACGCGGATCATCGCCCGGACTCCGTCATCGGCATCACGAGCCGCACGCGCGTGCCGCGGCCCGGCGCGCTCTCGATCGACAGCCGCCCGCCGAAGTGCGCGGCGCGCTCGCGCATGCCGACGACGCCGTGGCTCATCGCGTCGTCGAGGGTCTGCGGCGTCGTGCCGACGCCGTCGTCGCGCACGTCGAGATACAGCATCGGCTCCGGCGGCGCGTCCACGTCGATGCGGATCCACACGCGGCCGGCGTTGGCGTGGCGTGCGACGTTCGACAACACCTCCTGGAAGATCCGGAACACCGCGATCGCGATGCCGCCCTGCGGCGGCTCGACGCCCGCAGCGACGTTGACGCGCAGCGTCGCGTCGAGGTCGGCGCTGCCGATCCACTCCTGGGCCTGCCATTCGAGCGCGGCCCACAGTCCTTGATGATCGAGGATGCTCGGACGCAGGTCGGTGATGATGCGGCCGACCTTGTCGACCGCGGTGTCGATCGACGCCCCCATCGCGCGGCACTTCGCCGGGAGGTCGCCGTGCGGCGCGAGACGTCGCTCGATCCAGTTGACGTCCATCTTCAGCGCGACGAGCAGCGAGCCGAGCTCGTCGTGGATCTCGCGCGCGATGCGCTTGCGTTCGCCCTCGCGCACGGCCTCGAGGTGGTTCGCGAGTTCGCGCAGTTCGCGGGTGCGCGACGCGACGCGCGACTCGAGCGCGTCGTTCGCGCGACGCAGGTCCTCGGCGACACGATGGCGCTCGGTGATGTCGACGAACGTGACGACGGCCCCCTTCACGTCCCCGTGCTCGACGACCGGATAACTCGAGTACTCCGCGTAGAAGCCGCTGCCGTCGGCGCGCCACAGCATCTCGTCGTCGATGCGACACGGCAGCCCGTTGCGGAACGCGTTGAAGATCGGGCAGTCGTCCTCGGGGTAGTGGGCGCCGTCCGCATGCGTGTGATGGATCAGCGCGTGCATGTTCTGTCCGAGCACCTGATCGATGCGTCGGCCCAGCATCTGTGCGGCCGCTCGATTCACGAACGTGCACCGGCCGTCCATGTCGATGCCGAAGATGCCTTCGCCGGTGGACTCGAGCAGCAGGGACGTCAGGCGATCCCGCGGCGACGGGAACGGCGCACTTGACGCGACGGAGCTCGAGGGAACAGCGGCCATCCCCTCGCAGCGCAAGGCCCGTGCCACGGGCCCGGACGCTCAGCCGACGACGCTCACAGATCGATGGCTACGGCGCCGGTCACGACGTGGCCGGTGAGGATGGGCAAGGTCAGCGTGCTGACGACGGCTCGACCGTCGGCCAGGCCCGGCGCGACGCTGCAATGGTCGAGGCGCGGGGTCGGCATCGCGGTCACGGACAGCGACGAGACGCCGAGGCCGATCGGCATCGAAGGATGGCCGGCGAGGCTCAGCGCGAAGCCCTTGCCGATCGGCAGCGTCAAATGGAACGCATCGTTCGTGCCGTTTGTCGCGTTCGACGCCGGGCCGATGCGCGCGATCGACGTGTGAGTCGCGCCGTCGATCTGCCGGACCTCCACCGCGGCTTGCGCGGCCGCCACGTCGCCGAAGAAAAGAACCACGACCGCCGCGATGCGCTCCGCACTCCCGGCTTCGTAGAACGGCAGACCGACCGCGGCGTGATAGCCCGCATGGGCCGCCGCCTTCGCGCGTCGGAAGTAGCCGTGGGCGAGGTCCTCGAGCAGGATCGGTCGCCCTTCCTCCCATACGCGGCCCGGCAATCCCTCGCCGCGTCCGAAACACAGCGCGCGACTCGTGGAGGCGAACTCGATGGCATCGCCGTACGCGCCTTCGCCGAACTCCAGGAGATAGCCGTCCGCGTCGGGGACCCAGATCTCGGCGGCTCGAATGAGTGTGTTCATGCGTGCGGTGTGTGAGTTATGGCGATGAGGAGCTCGCCGGGCGTTCGGAAAGCGTTCACGCCGCGAGGACGCCGCGCGCATCGAGCGCGGCCCTCGCGAGCAGGACGTCGCCGACGACGATGATCGCAGGGCTGCCGAGGCCCTCGCGTGCCAAGGTGTTCGCGAGGCCTTCGAGGCGGGTCACGCGCACGCGATCGTGCGGCAGGCTCGCGTGCTGGACGATCGCGACCGGCGTGTCGCGGGTCATCGTCTCCAGCAGCCCGGCCTCGATGCACGCGGCCTTCGCGACGCCCATGTAGATCACGAGCGTGATGCCCTGGACCGCGACGGCGCCGAGTGCGGGCCAGTGAAACGGCGCTCCGCCTTCACGCGGGTGACCCGTCACGAAGAGCACGCCGTGGGCATGGGATCGATGCGTGAGCGGCGCACCGAGCGCGGTCGCGGCCGCGAGGCCCGCGGTGATGCCGTTGACAACCTCGACGTCGATGCCGGCGGCACACAGCGCGTCGGCCTCCTCGCCGCCGCGCCCGAAGATGAACGGGTCGCCGCCCTTGAGGCGCACGACCCGCTCGCCGCGCCGCGCCGCGTCGATCATGAGGCGCTCGATGAAGGCCTGCGGCGTGCTTCGGCACCCGCCGCGCTTGCCGACGTGCACGACACGCGCGTGTGGTGACGCGAGAGCGACGACGCCCTCGCCGACCAGGTCGTCGACGAATAGCACCGTCGCGGCCTGGATCACCTTGAGCGCCTTCAACGTGAGCAGCTCCGGGTCACCGGGGCCGGCGCCGACGAGGGCGCACGAAGCGCTCGATGAAGGACGTGACGAACTCGTGCGTACAGCGTTCATGCAGCCACCAGTTGTTCGCGGACGAGCTTCTTCAGCTCGGGGATGCAACTGCCGCAGTTGGTCCCGCAGGACAGCTCGCGTTGCAACGCTTTCAGGCGCTCGTCCGCATCGCCGTCGGGCTGACGCTCAAGCGCGGCGCGGATCGCGGGCTCACCCACGTCGAAGCAACTGCAGATCTGGCGGCCCTTGCTCTGCACCGCGAGCGGCGGCTTCGCGCCGGGCAACAGCAGCAGGCGACCGTAGGCCTTCGCCGACTGCTGTTCCTGGAGCAGGGCCTTGATCCAGCCTTCGGCGCTGATGTCGCCGCCCAGCAGGAAGGCGTCGAGATGTAGGTCGCCGTCGACAGGGGTCAGCTTCATCGAGCGTCGCTGTCCGCGACGCTTGTCGGTGTAGTGCAGCACGTCGCGGTCGCCGAGACCCAGGACTTCCTCGATCCGCTCGAGCAGTCCTGGCTCGGGCGCTTCGGCCGCGGCCGCACGGAACAGCAGCCCCTGACGTTCGCGACCGAAGGGCACGCAGGTAGCGAACGCGAAGCGCGGGATCAACGACTGCAGCGCGGTATGCGCGTCCAGCGCCGCATCGTCGCCGAGCCACGCGACCGCGAGCAGCCGCCACGGCAGGTTGGCCTTCAGGATCTTCACCGCCGCATGCTTGAGCTCGGGCTGCTTCGACGTCGGGCAGAACGCAGGCGACGTGACCGCATTGATGCCGAAGACGGGCGTGCCGTTGCCGGTCTGGCCGCCGAGGAATTCATCGCCCCAGTGCATCGGCACGTAGGCGTGGCTCGGCAGGAGGCCCTCGCGGGTCTGTGCCGGCACGATCAACGAACCGCGGCGCGACGTCACGTGCACGAGGTCGCCGTCGACGAGCTTCATCCGCGCCATGTCCTGTGCACTGAGCTCGATCGACGGCTCGGGCTGATGACCGAACAGCCGGCCGATGCCCGTGCGGCTCATGCCGTGCCATTGATCGCGCAGGCGACCGGTCGTCAGCGAGAACGGATAGCGCGCGTCGCGCGGCTCTGCGACCGGGCGATAAGGCGTGTCGACGAAATGCGCGCAGCCGTCCTCGGTGGGGAATATCCCGTCCTCGTAGAGACGCGTCGCGTCGCGTGACGCGCCTTCGGGAAAGGGCCACTGTTGCGGCGTGTCGAGTGCCGCGTAGCTGAGACCCGTGATGTCGAGGTCGCGGCCGCGCGTCGATTCGCGATGCTCGTTCCACACCGACTCGGGGCTCTCGTAGGGGAACAGCGTCGTGGCGCCGGGTCGCAGCAGCGCTTCGAGCCGACGCGCGAATTGCGTCGCGATGGTCCAGTCGTCGCGTGCGTAACCGGGGGCCACGACCGAAGCACGGACGCGACTGATGCGGCGCTCGCTGTTGGTGACGGTCCCGTCCTTCTCGCCCCACGACGTCGCGGGCAGCAACAGGTCCGCATAACGCGCCGTGGCCGTCGTGGAGAACGACTCCTGCAACACCACCCATTCGGCCCGCTCGAGCGCACGGCGCACCACCGCCTGGTCGGGCATCGACTGTGCGGGGTTCGTGCATGCGATCCAGAGCGCCTTGATCTCGCCATCGGCTGTTGCTTCGAAGAGCTCGACCGCGGTCTTTCCGCGCGCCGAAGGCACGTCGTCGACGCCCCATAGAGCCGCCACCTCGGCACGATGTACGGCGTTGTCGAGGTCGCGGTGCGCGGACAGCATGGTCGCCATGCCGCCCACCTCACGCCCGCCCATCGCATTGGGCTGGCCGGTCAGCGAGAACGGACCCGAGCCCGGCTTGCCGATCTTGCCGGTGGCCAGATGCAGGTTGATCAGCGCCGCGTTCTTCGCGGTGCCGCTGCTGCTCTGGTTGAGGCCCTGGCAATACAGCGAGAGGGTCGCGCGGTCCGCGTCGCCGAACCAGCGAGCCGCCTGCACGAGCGCGCTCTCGTCGATCCCGCACAACGATGCGACTTCCTTCGGCGTGAACTCGCGCACGCGATCGCGCAGCGGCGCGAAGCCGCGCGTATGCGCCGCGATGTACGCAGCGTCGGTCATGCCCTCCCACAGCATCAGGTGCAGCATGCCGTTGAAGAACGCGACGTCGGTGCCGGGCAGCAGCGGCACGTGGAGGTCAGCGATCTCGGCCGTCTCGGTGCGACGCGGGTCGGCGACGATGATGCGCATGTCGGGCTTGTTCGCCTTCGCATCCTCGAGCCTGCGAAAGAGGATCGGATGGGCCCACGCCATGTTGGAGCCGACGATCAACACGGTATCCGCCGCGTCGAGATCCTCGTACGCGCAAGGCGGTGAGTCGGCACCGAGCGTCTGCTTGTAGCCCATCACCGCGCTCGACATGCACAGGCGCGAGTTGGTGTCGACGTTGTTGGTCCCGATCAGGCCCTTGGCCAGCTTGTTGAAGACGTAGTAGTCCTCCGTGAGCAGCTGGCCCGAGAGATAGAAGCCCACGGCGTCGGGCCCATGCGCGAGGATCGTCTCGGAGAAGCGTCGCGCGGTCTCGTCGAGTGCGTCGTCCCAGCTCACGTTCGTGAGCGGTCCACCGCGCACGGGGCGACGCTGCGGCTCGAGCAGCCGCGCATGCCGCGTGATCGGCGCGGTCGCGGTGAGATGCAACGTACTGCCCTTCGTGCACAGCCTGCCGAAATTGGCCGGGTGCGTGGGGTCGCCGCGCACGCCGGTGATCTGCGTGCCGTCGCTCTCGATCACGACGCCACAGCCGACGCCGCAATAGGGACAGGTAGAACGCGTCTCGATCATGCGCGACGCGGTGGATGCGGACTCAAGGCGCGGGGCGTTCGGCCGCCGCGGTCTCGGCACCGACGGCGACGACGTCGGCCACTTCCGGCTTGCCGATCGCGATGGTCTCGAGCTCGACCGTATCGAGGTAGACGTCTCCGCTCTCGACCTTCACCGTGAACTTCGGCGTGCAGCCTTCATCGGGTGCGGCCGCGCAGCCGTCGGCGAGACCGATGGTCCAGTTGTGCAGCGGACAGGCGACGCTCTGGCCGAACACGATGCCCTGCGACAGCGGGCCGCCGCGGTGCGGGCAGCGGTCGAGCAACGCGAAAACCTGGTCGCTGCTGTTGCGGAACACGGCGACGTCGGTGCTTCCCGCTCGCGCCACGCGCCGCGAACCCAGCACGATGATGTCGTCGACGCGGCAGATCTTCTTCCACTCGGCCATCACAGCGCTCCCACCGGCTCGAACTGTCGCGCGTCGACCTGGGCCTTATCGAACTCGAACCAGGGATCGGGCTCGCCGTCGAGCGCGAACTGCAGCCGTTCCCACAACGCCCGACGCTGCTCGGCATCGTCGAGGATGCGTTGCTTCACGTGGTCGAGGCCGACGCGGCCGACGTAGTGGACGGTGCGCTCGAGATACCAGCCCTCCTCCCGATACAGCTGCAGGAAAGCGCCCGAGTACTCGAGCACCTCCTCGGCTGTCTTCAGCTTGCAGAAGAAGTGGGCGACCTCCGTCTTGATGCCGCCGTTGCCGGCGATGTAGACCTCCCAGCCCGAGTCGACGCCGATCACGCCCACGTCCTTGATGCCGGACTCCGCGCAGTTGCGAGGACAGCCGCTGACCGCGAGCTTCACCTTGTGCGGCGCGTACATGCGCCACAGTGCGCGCTCGAGGTCGATCCCGAGCTGAGTGGAATCCTGCGTCCCGAAACGGCACCACTCGCTGCCCACGCACGTCTTCACGGTGCGCAGCGTCTTGCCGTACGCGTGGCCCGAGGGCATCGCGAGGTCCTTCCACACGCGTGGCAGGTCTTCCTTCTTCACGCCGAGGAGGTCGATGCGCTGGCCGCCCGTCACCTTCACCGTGGGGATCGCGTACTTGTCGACGACGTCGGCAATGCGACGCAGCTCGCTGGAATTGGTGACGCCGCCCCACATGCGCGGCACCACCGAGTACGTGCCGTCCTTTTGGATGTTCGCGTGGCTGCGTTCGTTGATGAAGCGGCTCTGCGGATCGTCCTTCGCTTCCTTCGGCCAGGTGCTGATCAGGTAGTAGTTGAGCGCGGGCCGGCAGCTCGAGCAGCCGTCGGGCGTGCGCCAGTCCATGCGCGCCTGCACGGCCGGGATCGTGAGCAGGTGTTCCTTGCGGATCACGTCGCGGACGTCCTGGTGGCTGGCCTCGGTGCAGCCGCACATCGCCTTCTTCTTCGGTGACGCGCTGTAGTCGCCGCCCGCCGTGAACATCAGGATCTGCTCAACGAGTCCTGTGCAAGAGCCGCACGAACCGCTCGCCTTCGTGTGCTTGCGAACCTCCTCGATCGTGAAGAGGCCCTTGTCCTTGATCGCCTTGCAGATCGCGCCCTTGGACACGCCGTTGCAACCGCACACCTCGGCGGTGTCGGGCATGGTGGCGGCCTTGCTGTGACCCTCGTGGCCAGTGTCGCCCACGTTGGACTCGCCGAACATGAGGCGGTCGCGGATGTCGCCGACGTCCCGGCCCTCGCGCAGGAGCTTGAAATACCACGCGCCGTCCGCCGTGTCGCCGTACACGCACGCGCCGATCAGCTTCTCGTTCTTCAGCACCAGCTTCTTGTAGACGCCGCCGTAAGGGTCGCTCATCACGATCTCCTCGCAGTCCGGGCCGCCCATGAAGTCGCCGGCCGAGAAGAGGTCGATGCCCGTCACCTTGAGCTTCGTCGAAGTCTGCGAGCCCACGTAGCGGCCGATGCCGAACTCCGCGAGATGGGTCGCGCAGACCTTGCCCTGCTCGAACAGTGGTGCCACCAGCCCGTACGCGATGCCGCGATGCGACGCGCATTCGCCCACCGAATAGATGCGCGGATCGGTGATGCTTTGCATCGTGTCGTTGACGACGATGCCGCGATTGCAATGGAGGCCGACCTTCTCGGCAAGCTCGGTGTTGGGGCGGATTCCCGCCGCCATCACGACGAGTTCGGCCGGGATCTCGCTGCCGTCCTTCAACTGCACGGCGACGACGCGGCCGTCGGGGCCGCCGATGAGGGCCTGCGTCGACGCGGACGTCCTGAACTCCATGCCGCGCGCTTCGAGCGACTTCTGCAGCATCCCGCCCGCGACGTCGTCGAGCTGCCTCTCCATCAGCCAGGGCGCGAGATGGACCAGCGTGACGCGCATGCCGCGCGACATCAGGCCGTTCGCGGCCTCGAGACCAAGAAGGCCGCCGCCGATGACGACCGCGTTACGGTGCGACTTCGCCGCGTCGATCATCGTGTGCGTGTCGGCGATGTCGCGAAACGCGATCACGCCCGCGAGGTCACGGCCGGGCAACGGGGGGATGAAGGGGTTCGAGCCGGTGCAGATGAGGAGCCGGTCGTACTCCTCGACGGTCCCATCCTCCGCGCGCACGATGCGACGACGCCGGTCGATGTCCACGACCTTCTTGCCGAGATGCAGTCGGATGCCGTTGTCTCTGTACCAGTCAACCGTGTTCAGGATGATCTGGTCGATCGTCTGCTCGCCGGCGAGCACCGGCGACAGCAGGATCCGGTTGTAGTTCGGATGCGGCTCGGCGCCGAAGATCGCGATGTCGTACATCTCGGGGGCGATCTTCAGCAGCTCCTCGACGGTGCGCACGCCCGCCATCCCGTTGCCCACCATCACCAGCTTCATGCGTTTCATGCAGGTCTCCGTACGCTTCCACGAACAGACGACGACACGACCGATGCACGCGGCAGCGGTCGCGTCGCTTCGATGCGTTCGAACATCAGGCTGCGGGCACGCCGAACCTGTAGCCTTCGTTCCCGGGTGCTGGCGGGTGACGCGCACGTCCCCCCTTGCCCGCCCAGGTCCGCGTCCACCGCGTCTGCACCACCCGCAGCAGGACGAGCATCGCGACGCCGAACGCGGCGAACGCGACGAAGCCCCACAGGTAGGTGCCGGTGTGCTGCATCGACTGGCCCATCGCGTTCGGTACGAAGCCGCCGCCGAGCGCGCCGATCTCGCCGATCATCGAGCCCGCTACCGCGGTGGTGACCGGCCAGCGCAACGGCACGAGCTGGAACAGCGAGCCGTTGCCGGCGCCGAGCGCCGCGAAGCACAGCATGAACAGGCCGGTGGTCAGCACGAGCGATCCGCCCGATATCCCGCAGACCACGAGCGATGCGACCACGACGATCATCACCACCGACAACGCGTTGATCCCACCGATGCGATCCGACAGATAGCCGCCGACGATGCGCGTGCCCGATCCCACGAGCGTCGCCAGCATCGTCAGCTGGCCGGCCTCGACCTTGGTGACCTTGAACTGGTCGTAGAAGTAGGTCGGCAGGAAGCTGGCCAGCCCGATGAAGCCGCCGAACGTGACGATATAGATGAGGCTGAAGATCCAACCGTCTTTCTCGAGCAGGCACGACACGTGGTCGCGGAAGCTCTGGTGTTTCTCGATGTCGGGCGGCTCCTTCGCGAACACCCACATCACGATCATCGGTAACAGCATGGTCGCGGCCGCGAGACCGTAGACGGCGGTCCATCCGAACTTCATCGCGAGCGGCGGCGCGAACAGCACCGCGAGCACGGTGCCTGAATTGCCGGCGCCGGCGATGCCCATCGCGAGGCCCTTCTTCTCGGGCGGGAACCAGCCGCTGCCGAGGCTGAGCGCGATGCCGAAGCTGCCGCCGGCGATGCCGAGCAGCACGCCCATCGCCAGGACCTCGTCGTACGTGTCCACGAGGAAGAAGCCGTACAGCAGCGCGAGGATGATCAGTCCCATCTCGACCATCGCTGCACTCTTGCGACCGATGTATTGCGCCAGGACGCCGAGCGGGAAGCGCATCAGCGCGCCGGCGATGATCGGAACCGACACCATGAAGCCGCGCTGTGCCGCGTCCAGGTGGAAGGCCTCGGTGATGAACGGCGCCATCGCGCCGTTCAGCACCCAGATCGCGAAGGTGAAATCGAAATAGAGGAAAGACGCGAACAGCGTCGGCGCGTGTCCCGACTTGAGGAAGGTCTTGAAGGTGGCCATGCGATATCCGTTAGAGGAGTCGGCACGCGCGACCACGCCGATCGCACCGGGAGGGCAACGACGGATCGCACGACACGAGCGAATTGGATTCGGACAAGTTGCTCTCCAGAATCTGGCACCGGGACGTCACCCGGATGGAGGCACTCATCGCTCACGGCGCTGTGAGCATGACCCGCGGTGCTCGGACATCGGGTCAGGGGCGCGGCAATGGGCCCCGAGGTCTAGCTAGCAAGCGTTGTGCCAACGTTCGCCGCGTGGTGCGTTCCTTGCTGCTCTTCGCGGGTCTCCCTTGCGAAAGTCCCCTGTGATGACGAGGACCGCATGACCTCGGCGCTCGTGTCCGTCTCGTCGGCGCCGGACGCCCCTGACCTGGTCGCCGATCTGGAATCGGTCGGCATTCACGTCCTTGGTGCGGCCGATCATCAGGACTTGGTGCACGAGGTCGTCCGTCAGACGCCCGATGTGCTCGTGTGCTGGGACGGCCGCCCGGACGACGCGTTCTTCGCGACGATGACGTCACTGGCGTCCACGGCGCCGCTGCCGATCGTAGTGTTCACCGAAGACCATGCGGCCGAGAAGATCGAGCGGTCGGCCTCGAGCGGCATCCACGCCTATGTCGTCAGCGGCTATGCGACGCATCGGCTGCGCTCGACCATCCAGGTGGCGCGCGCGCGCTTCCATCGCGAGCAGGCATTGCGTGGCGAACTGACCGACGTCACGCGTCGCTTCGAGGAGCGCAAACTGGTCGATCGCGCAAAGGGGATCCTCATGCGAGCGCGGCAGATCTCGGAGGACGACGCCTTCCGCATCCTGCGAACCACGTCGATGCACAGCAAGCAGCGCGTCGGCCGCATCTCGCAGCGGGTCATCGACGCCGCGCGCGACGCCGAGAGCGTGAACCGCGCGGGGCTGTTGCGCATGTTGTCGCAGCGTCTCGTGAAGAGTTGCGCGTTGATGGTCCTCGGCGCCGACGCATCGAACGCCCGGATGCGCGACGAGACGATCGAACGCATCGACGCCACCCTGGACACGTTGCGACGCGTGCTTTCGAAGGCGACCTACGGCGACCTGATCGATCAGGTTCTGCAGGCATGGACGCCGCTCAAGGCGGCGGCCGCCGGTTCGACTACGGCCGACCGCCTGACCGAGATCGATGCACTCGCCGAGCGCTTGCTAGAACAGGCGGATCAACTCACCGACTATCTGCAGACGGTCGCGGCGACCCGCACACTGCGCGTCATCAACGTCTCGGGCCGCCAGCGCATGCTCGCGCAGCGTTTCGCGAAGCAGGGCTTGCTGGCCGATGTGCCGGTCACCGGCGCAGCCGGGGGTGCGCTCCCCGACCTCGACGCAACACGCATCGCGTTCGAGGAAGGCCTGGCTTACCTGCGGATGATCCCGCTCAGTTCCCGCGAGATCAGCGCCCTTCTGGACGCGTCGGTGGCCGCGTGGGACTCGCTGATCGGCGCGCTGCCGCTGGACCGTGACCGCGCGCGACAAATACAGATCGACTCGTCGAGCGAGACGCTGCTCGACCTCTTCAACCGACTGACGGATCAGTACGAACGCAGCATGCAGATCCTGATCGGCTGAGCGCGCATCACGCCACGACGGTCGCTGGCGCGCCTTCGGGCCGCGCGCGCACCGATCCGATCACGCGCGCCGACTCGCCCGCGTCGTCGAGCATTCGCAGCGTATCGTCGACGTCCTTCGCCTCGACGACGAGCACGAAACCGATGCCGCAGTTGAACGTGCGATGCATCTCGTCGGTCGCGATGCCGCCCGCCTGCGCGAGCCAGTCGAACACCGGGGGCCGCGTCCACGACGCCGCGTCGATCGCGGCCTGCAGGTCGGGCGGGAACATGCGGTGCGTGTTCTCGGTGAGGCCGCCGCCGGTGATGTGGGCCATGCCCTTCACGTCGATCGTCTCGAGCACGCGCCGGACCGGCTTCACGTAGATGCGCGTCGGCTCGAGCAGGGCCTGGCCGAGCGGACGCGCGTCGCCCGCGAGCGGACCGTCGAGCGCGGCGCCCGAGCGCTCCAGCACCTTGCGCACCAGCGAATAGCCGTTCGAGTGAAGCCCGCTCGACGCGAGGCCGATCAGGACGTCGCCGGCCGCGATGCGCGTGCCGTCGACGGCCTTCGACTTCTCGACGACGCCGACCGCGAAACCCGCGAGGTCGTATTCGCCGACCGGGAAGGCATTCGGATGCTCGGCGGTCTCGCCGCCGATCAGCGCGCAGCCGGCCTGCTCGCAGCCCGCCGCGATGCCGCGGACGACGTCGGTCGCGACGGCGACGTCGAGGCGTTCGCACACGTAATAGTCGAGGAAGAAAAGCGGCTCGGCGCCCTGCACGAGGATGTCGTTGACGCTCATCGCGACGAGATCGATGCCGATCGTCGCGTGCTGCTTCAAGGCGAAGGCGAGCTTGAGCTTCGTGCCGACGCCGTCGGTGCCCGCGACGAGCACCGGCTCGCGATAGCGTTTCGGGAGCTCGATCAACGCGCCGAAGCCGCCGATGCCCGCGAGGACCTCCGGTCGCATCGTGCGACGCGCGAACGGCTTGATGTTCTCGACGAGCGCGTCGCCTGCATCGATGTCGACGCCTGCGTCGCGATAGGAGAGTCCGGTCATGGCGGCTGGAGGGAGGGGCGGACGCGGTCGCCTCGAGTGAGACCGGCCCGCGGGGTTCATGAGTCAGGTCGTGATCGCAACCTGCCTGTTAAAGTAGCGGCTTTTCGGGCGGCGCCAGCGCCGACCGCTTTTGGCCCCGACGACCCGCACCGATCGTCGTGTCGGTCCGGTCGGCCTTCCGGGCGCCGGATTCTATCCCAGCAGATGGCCTCTTCCCCGCATCGCCTCACGTCGTCACGTCCGTCGAACCCATGGCGATGAACCCGTCCGAATCGAGCCTCAGCGTCCTGCAGAAGGAGATCCTGCTGTGGACGGCGATCGTCGTCGTGTTCGGCGTCCTGATCTATTTCCTCGCGCCGGTCCTCACGCCCTTCCTCGTCGCCGCGATCCTCGGCTACATCCTCAATCCCGGCGTCGACGCGATGCAGCGGCGCCTCAAGTTTCCCCGCTGGCTCGGCACGACGATCATGGTCGTGCTGGTCCTCGCGTTCTTCATCGTGCTGGTCCTGATCGTCCTGCCGGTCCTGCAGAAGGAGTTCCTGCAGGCGAAGGAGAAGATCCCCGACCTGATCACGCGCCTGCAGACCGGCATGGCGCCGAAGCTGTCGGAGTGGTTCGGCGTCGACATCGAATTCAGCACCCAGACGGTCCGCGACTTCATCACGCAACACCTCGCGGTCGAAAGCGTCGCCACGTCGACGCTCGCGTACCTGCGCGTCGGCGGTGCAGCCGCGATCGCGTGGTTCGCGACCGCCTTCCTCGTCCCGATCGTGCTGTTCTACCTGCTGATCGACTGGCACCAGGTCTGGTCGCGCATGGGCCGAGCGATCCCGCGCGGCCTCTACGGACGCATCTCGGGCATGGCCGGCGAGATCAACCGTGTGCTCGCGCGCTTCCTGCGCGGACAGCTGCTGCTGATGCTGATCCTCGCGGTCTATTACTCGGCGGCGCTGTGGATCGCCCGCTTCGAGGTGGCGTTGCCGGTGGGCCTGCTCACCGGGCTGCTCGTCTTCATTCCGTACGCGGGCTTCACGACGGGACTCGTGCTCGCGCTGCTCGCGGCGCTGCTGCAGTTCGGCAACCTCTACGGCTTCATGGCGGTGCTCGTCATCTACGGCGTCGGCCAGGTACTCGAAACGATGGTGCTCGTGCCGCGTCTCGTCGGCGAGAGCATCGGGCTGCATCCGCTGACGGTCATCTTCGCGTTGCTCGCGTTCGGAGAGCTGTTCGGCTTCTTCGGGATCCTGCTCGCGCTGCCGGTCAGCGCCGTCCTCGCAGTCGCACTGCGTCACGGCTGGAAACGCTACGTCGACAGCGACTTCTACCGGGACGGCGCCGCACGCGCCACCGTGCGGACGAGAACCGACAAGACCGCGACGCCCCCGACCGACGCATGAACCAGCTGCTGCTCGATCTCGGTCCGCCGCCGGCGCCGACCTTCGACAACGTCGTCGCGGGCCGCAACGTCGTCGCGCTCGCCGCGCTGCGTCGCCTGTGCGCGGGACCGGTCGACGATCCGTCCGATCGCTGCCTGTACCTGTGGGGCGAACCCGGCAGCGGCCGCAGCCATCTGTTGCAGGCCGCCTGTACGGCCGCCGGCGGGACTTATCTCGACGGCCCTCGTGCATCGCGTGCGCTGCGCGCGATCATCGACGAGGCCGCGGCCGACCCCGGTCCCACGCGCTGGCTCGTCGCGCTCGACGACGTCGAAGCCGCCGACGCGGACACCCAGGAGACGCTGTTCCATGCGATCAACGCGATGCGCCAGGATCCGCGCGCCGCGATCGTCGTCGCCGGCAACGCGGCGCCGAAGGACCTCGTCCTCGCGCCGGGCCGCGACGACCTGCGCTCGCGACTCGGCTGGGGACTCGCGTTCGAACTTCATCGCCTCGACGACGCCGAGAAGGACGCCGCGCTCGCGCGCCGCGCCGACGCGATGGGCTTTCCGTTGTCTCCGGACGTGCGCCGCTATCTGCTCACGCACTTCTCGCGCGACCTCGGCTCCTTGATGCAGACCCTCGACGCGCTCGACCGGCATGCGCGCGAACAGCGTCGCATCGTCACCGTGCCGATGATCCGCACGTGGTCGCAGCGCGACGCCGTCGAGTCCGGGCCCCTCGACCATGCCGCGTGAAGACACTCCGATCCCGATGATCCCGGTCACGACCCGGCGGCTCGCCCTCTTCGACCTCGACCATACGTTGCTGCCGATCGACAGCGACTTCGAATGGGGCGACTTCCTCGCGCGCAAAGGCATCGTCGATCGCGCGTGGTTCCGTCGTCGCAACGAGGAGTTCTACACGCAGTACAAGGCCGGCACGCTCGACATGGACGCGTACCTGGCGTTCGGCCTCGCGCCGCTCGCGGCCCACGACCGCGCGACGCTCGACGCCTTGCATGCGGAATTCATGCGCGACGTGATCGAGCCGAACATCAGGCCGACCGCGCTCGACCTGGTCGCCTCGCATCGCGACGTCGGCGACTTGTGCGCCGTCGTGACGGCGACGAATGCGTTCGTCACCGCGCCGATCGCGTTCCGCTTCGGCGTCGAACACCTGATCGCGACGGTGCCCGCGCAGCAGGACGGCCGCTTCACCGGCGGCGTGCGTGGCGAGCCCTGCTTTCGCGAAGGCAAGGTCGCGCGCACGGAGGAATGGCTCGAGCGCCTCGGCCTCGCCTGGAACAGCTTCGCGTCGTCGACGTTCTACAGCGACTCGCGCAACGACGTCGCGCTGCTCGAACACGTCACGATCCCGGTCGCGACGAACGCGGACCCGACGCTCGCGGCGCATGCGACGCAACGTGGATGGAGACGGCTTTCGCTTTTCGATGATCACCAAACTCATTCGTAGGATCTTCGGTCCGCGCCGCGTCAAGGCGGACGTCCCCGGCGTCACGCAGGGCGCGAAGCCGGAGAGCGCGGGCGTCAGCGCGACGCCGGCGGCGCGACGCGCCGCACGCGGCGTCCGCAAGAAGGCCGGCGCCGGGTCGCACGGTCCGGTCATGGTGCCGGTGTCGGTCCACGGCATCGATCCGAAGCAGGTCTCCGCCAACGCGGTGCGGGTGACCCGCACGCTGCAGGAGGCGGGCTTCAAGGCCTTCGTCGTCGGCGGCGCCGTGCGCGACCTCCTGCTGCACGTCAAGCCGAAGGACTTCGACGTCGCCACCGATGCGACGCCCGAACAGATCCAGCCGCTGTTCCGCCGCGCCCGCGTCATCGGCCGGCGCTTCCGCCTCGTGCACGTGATGTTCGGTGCCGACACGATCGAGGTCTCGACGTTTCGCGCGGCCGGCGCACCCGCGTCGACGGACGAAACCACCGAAGCCGCGCCCGCGCCGGTCGAGCCGCCGCGAGCGCGCGGCGACCGCCGCGGTCCGCGCAACACCGGACCGGCCCAGCTCGCCGACGAACACGGCCGCGTCCTGCGCGACAACGTGTTCGGCTCGCAGGAAGAGGACGCCGCGCGACGCGACTTCACCGTCAACGCGCTCTTCTACGACCCGTCCACGCAGACGGTCATCGACTATCACCACGGCGTCGCCGACCTGAAGGCCCGCACGCTGAAGATGATCGGCGATCCGGAACAGCGGTATCGCGAGGATCCGGTCCGCATGCTGCGCGCCGTGCGCTTCTCGGCAAAGCTCTCGTTCACGATCGACGAGGCGACGCGCGCGCCGATCGCGCGCCTCGCGCCCCTGTTGAGCAACGTCCCGGCCGCGCGGCTGTTCGACGAGATGCTCAAGCTCCTGTTCTCCGGTCACGCGCTCGCGTGCCTCAAGCAGTTGCGCGCGGAGGGCCTGCATCACGGCATGCTGCCGCTGCTCGACGTGGTCCTCGAGCAGCCGATGGGCGAACGCTTCGTCACGCTCGCGCTCGAGAGCACCGACGAACGCATCCGGCTCGGCAAGCCGACGACGCCCAGCTTCCTGTTCGCCGCGCTGCTGTGGCACGAGGTCCTCAAGCAGTGGGGCGAAGCGAAGGCGCGCGGCGAGGCGCCGATCCCGGCGCTCGCGACCGCGATGGACGTCGTGCTCGAGACGCAGACCGAGGCGCTCGCGATCCAGCGGCGTTACACGGCCGACATGCGCGAGATCTGGGGACTGCAGCCGCGACTCGAGCGGCGCGCGGGTCGTGCCGCCTGGCGGCTCGTCGAGCACCCGCGCTTTCGCGCGGGCTACGACTTCCTGTTGTTGCGCGGCGAGGCCGGCGAGGTCGATCCCGCGCTCGGCGACTGGTGGACGCAGTTCATCGACGCCGACGCCGAAGGCCGCGAAGCGCTGCAGGCGAGCCTGACCGACGCGGACCGCGCGGGGGCGACGACGAAGCGCAGGCGGCGGCGTCGCAAGAAGACCGTGAGCGAGGAGGACGCGGGCGCAACCGACGTGCAGGGCGACGCGGCGAACGACGCGGAGACCGGGCCGAACGATGAGCACGATGAGCACGATGAAAAAACCCGATGACGACGCGGCGGTCGCCGCCTACGTCGGCGTCGGCGCGAACCTCGGCTTCGCGCGCGACGCGGTCCTGAACGCGCTCGCCGACCTGTCGAAGCTCCCGGACAGCGAATTCGTCGCGGCCTCCGGCCTCTATCGCAGCCCGCCGATGGGCGACGACGGTCCCGGTGAAGGCCCTGACTACATCAACGCGGTCGCCGAACTCGAGACACGCTTGTCCGCGGTCGACCTGCTCACCGCGCTGCAGGCGATCGAGATCCGCTACGGGCGCGTCCGCACGACCCGCAACGCGCCGCGGACGCTCGACCTCGACTTGTTGCTGTACGGTCGCGAGCTGATCGCCACGCCGGAGCTCGTCGTGCCGCATCCGCGCCTCGCCGAGCGCGCATTCGTGTTGCGACCGCTGCTCGAACTCGTCGGCGACATCGACATCCCCGGTCGCGGCTCCGCACGGAAGCTCGCCGAGGTCCTCGCCGACCAGCGCATCGAGCGCCTCGACGACTAGGTGCACGACACCCGCATGTTCGACAAGCTTCGCTATCTCGTGATCGAAGGGCCCATCGGCGTCGGCAAGACGTCGCTCGCGACGCGGCTCGCCGAGCGCCTGCGCGCCGAGACGCTGCTCGAGGTGCCCGAGGAAAACCCGTTCCTCGAACGCTTCTATCGCGACAGCGCGCGCTATGCGTTCGCGACCCAATGCTTCTTCCTCTTCCAGCGCGTCCATCAGTTGCGCGAGGTCAGCCAGCGCGACCTGTTCGCCGAAATGTTCGTCGCCGACTTCCTGCTCGAGAAGGACGCGTTGTTCGCGTCGCTGACGCTCGCCGACGACGAGCTCGCGTTGTATCGACAGATCTACTCGAACCTCGCGGTGCAGGCACCGACGCCCGACCTCGTGATCTATCTCGAGGCCTCCCCGCCGTCGCTGCTCGACCGCATCGCGCTGCGCGGACGACCGATGGAGACCTCGATCTCGGAGGGCTATCTCGAACAGCTGTGCGACGCGTACACGCGCTTCTTCTATCAGTACGAGGCCGCGCCGCTGTTGACCGTCAACACCGAACACCTCGACCCCGCGAACGACGACGCCGACTTCGACCTGCTGGTCGAGCGCGTGCGCCAGATGCGCGGCCGGCGCGAGTTCTTCAATCGCGGGGAGTGACGTGTACGCGGCCCCGAATACCGCGGAAGCCCGCAAGCCGCTGACCGTCCCCGCGCTCGTCGCGATGGCCGCGGCGGGCGAGCGCATCGCGATGCTGACCGCGTACGACGCGAGCCTCGCGGCCGCGTGCGATCGTGCGGGCGTCGACGCGATTCTCGTCGGCGACTCGCTCGGCATGGTCGTCCAGGGCGAGACGTCGACGCTGCCGGTCACGCTCGAGCACATGCGCTATCACGTCGCGTGCGTCGCGCGCGGACTCGCGACGGCGGGCGGTCGTGCGCTTCTCGTCGGCGACCTGCCGTTCGCGTCGTATCACGCGAGTCCGTCCGATGCCTACCGCAGCGCCGCGGTGCTGATGCAGGCCGGCGCGCAGATGGTGAAGATCGAAGGCGCCGGCCACGACAACGCGTGGTACGTGGAGACGGTGGGCTTCCTCGTCGCGCGCGGCGTCCCCGTCTGCGGCCATCTCGGCCTCACGCCGCAGAGCGTCCACCAGCTCGGCGGCTATCGCGTCCAGGGTCGCGGCGACGAGGCGGGCGAACGCCTGCTGCGCGACGCGCTCGCCGTCGAGGCCGCGGGCGCGGCGATGCTCGTGCTCGAGGTGGTCCCGGCGGCGTTGACCGCGCGCGTCGCCGACGCGCTGCGCATCCCCGTCATCGGGATCGGCGCGGGCGCGGCCTGCGACGGGCAGGTGCTCGTGCTGCACGACATGCTCGGCCTGTATCCGGGGCGACGTCCGCGCTTCGTGAAGGACTTCACGCGGAGCGACGACGGCACGACCCGGTCGATCGACGACGCGTTGAAGGCGTACGTCGTCGCGGTGAAGGACGGCAGCTTTCCGGCGGTGGTCCACTCGTTCGAGTAGGGTGCAGACCCCATCCCCTCCCTGACCCTCCCCTTGAAGGGGAGGGAGTGACCGTGGGAACTCCTCCTCCTTGAAGGGAGGGAATGACCGCGGAGACTCCTCCCCCTTCAAGGGGGAGGTCGGGAGGGGATGGGGTCGACGACGCTCGCTTCTGGCATGCTGCGCGCCTCGCGACGGGCGCCGTCCGCGCACTCATCGATCCGCCATGAAGATCGTCACGACCATCGACGAGCTGCGCAGCCAGTTGCGCGGCCAGCTCCGCACCGCCTTCGTCCCCACGATGGGCAACCTGCACGACGGCCACCTGTCGCTGATGCGCCTGGCCGCGAAGCACGGCGATCCGGTCGTCGCGAGCATCTTCGTGAACCGCCTGCAGTTCGGCCCGAAGGACGACTTCGAGCGCTATCCGCGCACGTTCGACAGCGACTGCGAGAAGCTGTCGCGCGAAGGCGTCTACGTGCTATTCGCGCCCGACGAGCGCGAGATGTATCCGGAGCCGCAGGAGTATCGCGTGTCGCCACCGCAGACCCTGGGCGACACGCTCGAGGGGGAGTTCCGTCCGGGCTTCTTCGTCGGCGTGACCACCGTCGTGCTCAAGCTGTTCTCGTGCGTGGCTCCGCGCGCCGCCGTGTTCGGCAAGAAGGACTATCAGCAGCTGATGATCATCCGACGGATGTGTCGCCAGTTCGCGCTGCCGACGAACATCGTCGCGGCCGAGACGGTTCGCGCCGACGACGGGCTGGCCCTGTCGTCACGCAACGGCTACCTGAGCGGAAGCGAGCGCAACGAAGCGCCGACGTTGCATCGCGTGCTCACC
>Ga0247783_1000073_pt1 | contig 31606 bp, 30 predicted proteins | sample UWRJL064202C5_FD_179911 | JGI IMG/M metagenome (GOLD analysis project Ga0247783, IMG submission 179911) | Plant litter microbial communities from Arlington Agricultural Research Station in Wisconsin, United States - UWRJ-L064-202C-5 | ecosystem: Environmental > Terrestrial > Plant litter >...
GGCTGCTGTCGTATGCGTACTTCGCCTTCACCATCGCCTACTACGGCTTCCTGGGATGGATGCCGACGTTCCTGAAGGAAGCGTACGCCATCGACTTGAAGACCCTCGGGATGGTGGGCGGGATCCCGTACGTCTTCGGCATCATCGGCATTCTGCTGTTCGGTCGGCTCGGCGCCGGGCGACCGGAACGCCAGATCGCCTACCTGCTCGCCGTGACCTATCTCATCGCGGCTGTCGCGCTCGGTGCGTCGTACCAGGCGCAAACACTGACGCTCGCCATGTGTGGGCTCTCCGCGGCTGCGTTCGGCTTGTTCGGCGGTTTCGGCCTGTTCGGCACGCTGGTGATCTCGTTGCCGCCCCCAGCCGCGCGCGCTTCGTTCGCCGGGGTCGTGACCAGCGCCGGGCAGCTCGGAGGCATCATCGCCCCCGCTGTCATCGGATTCCTGGTGGCGCAGTCCGGCACCTTCCTCTCGGCGTTCGCGTTCATGTGCATCGCCTTGGCGACAGGCGCAGTAGCGGTGCTGTGCATCGGCGTCCGAGTCCTTGCCCCTCGCGAGGCCGGAGGTTCAGTCGGGCCAGTCGCGGAGAACGGCGCGGGGTGACGTCGTTGCGTGTGGGGGAGCGCCCACGATTGGAGGTCGCGCGGCGCAGCGGGCCACATCGACCCAAACGTCCGTGGTGAAGAGTGCTCGTCCATTCAATCAACTTTCCGCTTTAAGCAGGAGTGCTTCCCATGCCCAACACCATCTTCCTCACCGGTGCGTCCAGCGGGATCGGCCGAGCCAGCGCGCAACTGTTTCAACAACGGGGTTGGAACGTCATCGCCACCATGCGCACGCCGGACAAGGAGACCGAGCTCACCAAGCTCCCTCGGGTTCTCGTCACGCGCGCAGATGTGACCGACGACGCCAGCGTCGCCGCCGCCATCGAGCAAGGCATCGCCCGCTTCGGGCGAGTCGACGTGCTGTTGAACAACGCGGGCTATGGAGCTTATGGGCCCATTGAAGCCACTCCCGTCGAGCACATCCGCAAGGAGTTCGAGACCAACGTCATCGGCATGCTGGCGGCCGTGCGAGCCATGGCCCCGCACTTTCGCAAGGGGGGCGGCGGGACCATCGTCAACGTGTCCTCTGTTGGTGGCCGAGTCGCCATGCCGTTGGGTTCGCTCTACCACGGCAGCAAGTTCGCCGTCGAAGGGGCGACCGAGGCGCTGCAGTACGAGATGGAGGCCATCAATGTCCGCGTCAAGCTGGTCGAGCCAGGCATGACGAAGACCAATTTCGGCGGCAGCTCATTTCAGTTCAACGACGACCCCGGTCTCCTGGAGTACCGGGACATCGTGGGCCGGACGATGAATGCGTTCGGCACGTTGAACACGAACCCGGGCACTCCGGAGAGCGTTGCGCAGACGATCTACCGTGCGGCGACGGACCAAAGCGCACAGCTTCGTTTCGCCGCCGGCGAAGATGCCGAGGCCATGCTGCAGTGGCGCAGCTCGGACGACGATGCGAAGTTCTTCCAGCGAGTGCGTGAGATGTTCCAACTCACCGCAAAGGCGCAGAAGTGATCGGTATGGACACGCCACGAGCGTGGTCGCGCGGCGTCTTGCCCGTCACGCGCTTGAACGCCGTTCGAAATGCGCTTTCCGACTCGTAGCCCAGCGAGCCTGCCACTGTCGCGACGGACTCCCCGCGCGCCAGACGTCGCGCGGCAATCAGCATCCGCCAGCGCGTCAGATATTCGATCGGGCCGTCTCCGACGAGCTCCCTGAATCGTGCGGCGAAGCCCGACCTGGACATGGCCACTCGTCCTGCCAGGTCCGCCACGGTCCACGGTCGCTCCGGGTGCTGGTGCATGGCGCTGATCGCCGCCCCGACCTGCTTGTCGCCAAGCGCGCGCAGCCAACCGACGGACCTGCCGTCGCTGAGGAGTAGACGCAGCACCTGCACGAAGATCATGCAGGCCAGCTGCTGCGCGATGAGGATCGAGCCGGGACGCAGGTCCTTGAGCTCCGCTCGCAGTCGGTCGAAGGCCCACCGCAGCGTCTCGCGCTCGGCCTGCTCTCTCAGATGAACGATGGCAGGCAACACGGCGAGCAGCGGTTCCGCTTGCACGCCGCTGAGCTGGAAGTGGCTGCCGAGCAAGGTCACACCGGCCTGACCGTTGAGCCTGACGATCGCCCCTTCTTCCACGCCCACGAAGTGGCGCTGCCAGTCGTCGGCGGGCAGCGCCAAGTCGCTCGCCACGCGGAAGGCCCGTCCGTGCGGCAACAGCACGCAATCGCCCGCTTCCAGGAACGTCGGATCGTCGGTGCCGTCGACGTCGATCCAACACGATCCCGAGGTCACGGCGTAGCACTTGATGGCCTCATGCGCTCCGAAGGCCACCGACCACTCGCCGCCCGCTTCGAAGCCGCCAATCCGATAACTCTTCAACTCCAGCAACGAGACGAGGCCCGATAGCGGATCCATTCGTGGACCATCTCCAACAAACTTTGGACTCCTCAGCATATCCCGTCACTTGGGTCGCCCCTAGGATGACGCCGACCATGGAGACACGCTTCCGCCTCGACGCATCGAAGGAAGGAACATGAACAAGCCGCTCATCGGCCGGATCCTGTTGACGATCAACGCGGCAGGGATTGCCGTTGGAGGATTCATCGCCGATTGGACTCCGACGCACATCTTCAATCCTCACTGGCCGCCGCATGCCAAGTTCCATGACGGCCAGACCCTTTCGTTCGGCGTGCTGTTGGCTGCTTTTTCCCTGTTCTTCACGTGGCGCCGGCGAGGGGACCGCCAGACGAACATCCTGGCCGCCGCGCTCGCGGGCGGGGCAACGCTCTGGGCCCAGGCCGGGGCCTACCTGTTTCCTGGCGTTGCCTGGACCGACGCCGAATTCCTCAAGCCGGGACAGCACCTCGACGATCTGGGACCTCAGGTCCTGTTCGAGCTCGCAGGAACAATCGTCATTCTTCTGGCTGCGTGGTTGGCATGGCCGCGGGACGGACGCGCAGGGAATTCCGGTTCGCGATAGCTCCTGTGCAAGCCGTCAATGAAACAAGCAAGCGAACGCGGTGATCGCCATGAAGAAGATTCAATACAGCCGTTACGGCGGTCCCGAAGAACTTCGGCTCGACGAGGTCGATACACCGGTCCCGGGCAAGGGCCAGGTCCTCGTGAGGGTCAAGGCTGCGTCCATCAATCCGATGGATTGGAAGATCCGACGCGGCGAGATGAAGCCGTTGTCCGGGCTCAAATTCCCGCGCGGCTTGGGACATGACTTCTCGGGTGTGATCGAGGCCGTGGGCCAGGGTGTCGGCGAGTACCAGCGTGGCGACGAAGTCCTGGGCCTCACATCCATTCCTCGTGCCGGCGCCTTGGCGGCCTCGGTCGTCGCGGACGCGAAGAACGTCTGGCGGAAACCGCCCGGCGTTTCCTTCGAAGACGCTGCGGCGCTGATCCTGGTCGGTGTGACCGCCTGGACTGCACTCGTGGAGAAAGCCGAGTTGCAAGCCGGACAGTCCGTGTTCGTCAATGGCTGCCTCGGAAGCGTCGGACGTTCGGCGGTACAGCTCGCCATCTCGCGCGGCGCCCACGTCGTCGGCAGTTGCAGTCGCAACGGCCTCGGCGAAGCGAGAGCCTTGGGAGTCCGGGAGGCGGTGGACTACGAATCGCTCGACCCGCATTCATTCGAACATCGTTTCGATGTCGTCTTCGATACCGTGGGAACACTGTCCTTGACGATGTGCGACGTCATGCTCAGGCCGGACGGCGTTTCGCTTCACATCGTCCCGAACTTTTCGAAGTGGATCGGCAGTCTCTTCTCCAGGAGACACCACCTCGTGTTCGGCAATCCGACCCCATCGAGCTTGAACGGCATCGCCGAAGCCGCCGAGAAGGGAGCGCTCGTCGCGAAGATCGGCCTCGTCGTCCCGCTATCGAAGGCCATTCCCGCGATCGTCGCGCTGGAAACAACGGGCACTCCAAAGGGAAAGCTGGTCATCGTGCCCGACTGACGCTGCTGTCGAAGCCTTGCCACGCGCGCCTCCGAGCGGGTAACGTGCATCGCTCGCGCGATGTACCGAAAGCCCCTCATGTCCCTGCTGCCACCGCCCCCGTCCTATCCACCCGCCTTCGGTAACGACCAGTACAACAACGGCAAGCGGGTCGCGGACCTGCCCGCCATCCTCGCGCGCTGGAAGACCGACGCGGCGAAGGCGCGCGCCACGCTGCGGCTGCGCGCGGGTCTCGTCTACGGCGACGAAGAGTGCGAGACGCTGGACCTGTTCGAACCGAAGGGCTCCGTCGGACCGCGCCCGCTGCTCGTCTTCATCCACGGGGGCTACTGGCGTTCGCTGTCGAAGAACGAGTTCTCGTGGGTCGCCGTGCCTTACGTCGAGCGCGGAATCAAGGTGGCCGTCCTCGACTACGGGCTCGCGCCGCGCTATCCGCTCGAGGACATCGTCCGCCAGAACCTCGCGGCACTCGCGTGGCTCTGGTCGCATGCGGACCGCCTCGGCATTGCGCGCGAGCGCATCGTCGTGTCGGGACACTCGGCCGGCGGCCACCTCGCCGCGATGATGCTGGCCGCCCACTGGCCGGTCTATCGACCGGCACTGCCCGCGAAGCTCCTGCATGCTGGCGTCGCGATCAGCGGCCTCTTCGACATGGAACCGCTGCGGCACACGCCCTACCTGAACGGCGACCTCCACCTCACGCTGGACCGCGTCGCGCCGCTGTCGCCGCTCTACATGCAGCCCCCGACCGACGCACCGCTCGTCACCGCGGTCGGCGGCGACGAGTCCGACGAGTTCAAGCGCCACACGCGCGAGATCGGCCTCGCGTGGTCGCATGTGCTGCGCGAGGACGTGCCGCTTCCCGGCGCGAATCACTTCAGCGCGGTCGAGCGCTTCGCGCAGCCGAACGAACTGCTCTTCGAAGCGACCGCGTCGCTCTGCCTGGAATGACGGACGAGCAATACCAGATCACCATCCCGCCGTCGTTCATGGCGCTCTATTCGCGCAATGGCCGGCCCACCGAGTCGCGCGCGCTGATCGAGGAATGCTACGACCTCTGCGAAGACCTCGCGATGCAGACGTGCGAGACCTGCCACACGCTGCAGTTCAGGGACGACCTGTCCGAACGCGAAGTGCTGCAGCGCTGCCGGACCGGGCTGCTGACGAGCGCGGCGGTCTCGGCGCCCGAGGCCGGGTGGGTCGTCACGCGCGTGGCCGAACTCCTGGGGTGGCGCGCGCTGTCCGACGACGAAGACGACGTGACCTGACCGGCGGCCGTCCCTTCGTGCGATGCGCTCGTGGCGACGTCGCGGCGTCCGTCGCACGACAGGCTCCGCCGAAAAGAGAACGGGCGCCGCAGCGCCCGTTCGCGACAAGTCCGACGCTCACTCCGACACGTAGACCCACTTGTTGTTCTTGATCGTCGCCATCACGCGGGCGCGCTGGTCGAGGCCGACATGGTCCTGCGCGCTCATGTTGATCACGCCTTGTGGCACGACGAGGCCCTTCGTGTTCTCGAGCGCGTCGCGCAATGCCGCGCGGAACGCCGGCGTGCCCGGCTGCGCGACCTTGAGCGCCTTCGGCAACGCGTCGGCGAGCAGCATCCACGCACCCCAGGCGTCGCCGGCGAACTGCGTGACGGAGTCCGCCCCGTACTGCGCCTCGTACTTCTTCACGAAGTCGACCGCGACCTTCTTCGATGGATGGTCCGCGGGCAGCTGGGTCGCGACGACCGCGGGGCCGGTCGGGAAGTACGTGCCCTCGACGGCCTTGCCGCCGACCTTGAGGAACTCGTAGGTCGCGATGCCGTGCGTCTGGTAGATGCGGCCCTTGTAGCCGCGCTCGACGAGCGCGAGTTGCGGGGTCACGGCCGGCGTCCCCGCCCCCGCGACCAAGATCGCGTCGGGGTTCGCGGACATCAGCTTGAGCACCTGACCGGTCACCGACGTGTCGGCCCGGTTGTAGCGCTCGACGCCGACCAACGTGATCTTGCGGATGTCGAGCACGCGATTGATCTCGGTGAGCCAGCTCTCGCCGTACGCGTCGGTGAAGCCGATGAAGCCGAGCGTCTTCACGCCGTTGTCCGCCATGTGCTTCGTGACCGCGGTCGCCATCAGCGAATCGTTCTGCGGCATCTTGAAGATCCAGCGCTTCTTCGCGTCCTGCGGCAACACGATCGACGCGGAGGCGGCCAGCGCGAGCATCGGCGTCTGCGCCTCGGCCGCGACGTCGACCATCGCGAGCGCGTTCGGCGTCGTGTTCGGTCCGATGATCACGTCGACCTTGTCCTCGGACGTCAGCTTGCGCGCGTTGAGCACGGCGCCGGTCGGATTGGAACCGTCGTCGAGGACGATGTACTCGATGGTCTTGCCGGCGATCTCGCGCGGCCACATCGCCGCGACGTTCTTGCTCGGCAAGCCGATCGATGCAGCGGGACCGGTGGTCGACAACTCGACGCCGACCTTGATCTGCGCGGACGCGAGCCCCGCGAAAGAGAGGACCGACAGGGCGAAGCAGAGGCGGATCGCGGTGGCGCGCATGAGGACCTTTCGACGAAGGTGCGGGAGGAGATGCTTTAAGCATAAAGCATCAGGCGCTCGCCGCGCATGCCATCGATGCCGATCGGGCAACCCGGATTTCACCGGATGTTGTGCGTAGCCGACGACGACGCTCGCCGAGTTCACATCCGCCGACCGAGTCCGTTATGTTTTCGCGACAGGCGCAAAGCCGACGCTTCAATGACCCAGGGGGAATGTGTGAATCGACTGCAAGGAGCGGCGCTTCTGTGCGCCATCGTCATCCCGATCATCGCCGGTCCGGCCGTCGCGGCGTCCGGCGACGACACCATGAAGGCAATCCAGGCCCTCGGGTGGAAGCGCGGTCCGGCCAAGGGAAGTCTCGGGACCAAGGCATCGCTCGACCTGCCCGAGGGCAGCGGCCTCCTCGACGAGAAGGACAGCTCCCGCTTCCTCGAACTGAGCGGCAACCTGCCGACCGACGGGATGAACGTCCTCGCGTCCGGATCCTGGTGGGCCGTCTTCGATTTCAATCCGATCGGCTACGTGAAGGATGACGAGAAGATCGATGCGGACGCGCTGCTCAAGCAACTCAAGGACGGCGACGAACCGTCGAACGAAGAGCGACGCAAGCACAACATCCCCGCGCTGTACACCGAAGGCTGGTATATCCCTCCGCGCTACGACGTGGCAACGAAACGTCTCGAGTGGGCCTTGCGACTGCGTGCCGCCGACGATCCAGCGCCCATCATCAATTACACCGTCCGCCTGCTCGGGCGCGGCGGCTATGAACGGGCGACCCTGGTCACGTCGCCGAAGAATCTCGACAAGGATGTTCCCGAGTTCAAGCAGGTCCTCACCGGTTTCCACTTCGGCGCGGGCGAGTCCTATTCGGAATTCAAGTCCGGCGATCGTGTGGCCGAGATCGGCCTGGCCGCGCTCGTCGCTGGCGGTGCGGCGGCCGTCGCGACGAAGGCAGGTCTCTGGAAGGTGATCGGCGCCTTCCTCGCAGCCTCATGGAAACTCGTCGTGGCCGCGGGCGTGTTCGTGATGGCCGCGGTCGGCAAGCTGTTCAAACGGAAAACGCGCGAATGAGACCGGGCTTCGAGGTCTATCTGATGCTGCTCGCGATCGGCCTCTATCTCTACGACTCCGTCCTCTTGCTGTCGGCTAACGAAGCCGTTCTCTTCATGCGCCGACGCGGGCGCTGGACGAGCGGCTTCGGCTCGATCAACTGGACGGTGCGCACGAGGGAACCGTACCTGCCCAATCCGTTCACGCCATTCAGGCCCCTGTTCCGCGTCGCGTGGAACCTCGAGCGCCCCGACCCGGCTTGCGCGCCCGTGTATCACGCGGTGGCGGTGCCGGCGGGCGCCGAACGGCTGGTCATTCCGGTCGTGGTGCTCGCGCTGATCCTGTTCGGGCTCTTCCCGCTGAGCCTCGCGTTCTTCGCGCGAGCAGAGACGGCGATCGCGCTGGTCGTCGTCTTCTACGTCGTCGAGACGATCGCGCTCGTCGTCGCGTATCGAGGGCGCGACGCCTTCGGCCTGTCGAAGCCTCAATTCCTCACGCTCGCGGTCGAATGCCTGTTCTGCCCGCCCTTTGCGATCAACCTGATCCGGCGCATGTGTTCGCGCATGCCCGTCGATGAACCTTTCCTGGCTGCGGTGGACCGCCTGCTCGACGCCGACGAACGGGAGCGTGCACTGGCGGGCTGCAGGAAGCGCCTCGGCGCATTGATCGACGAGGAAGGCGAGGGATCTCCGAGGCGTGCGGCGATGAATGCCATGATGGCCAGGCTCACGCCGGTGAAGACGAGATGACGCCCCAGGAAGTCGTCATCATCGTCCTCGGCGGGGCCCTGGGCTACTGGGCCGTCTCCACGCTCATCAATCGCAGGAAGGGCGAGCCGCCGCTTGCACGCCAGCTGAACGATGGGCCTACGGCGGGCGAGCGCCCACAACCGGAGGGCGACAAGTCCTCGAGCGTCGAGCCGGAGTGGAATCAAGTCCTCTCCGTATCGACGACCGCATCGCCCGACGAGATCCGCGACGCCTATCGCAGCCTGATTACGCAGTACCACCCAGACCGTGTCGCCTCGCTCGGGATCGAACTCAGAGAGCTCGCCGAACGCAAGTCGCAGGAGATCACGGCCGCCTATGTGAAAGGACTCGAGGTGGCCCGAGCGCGCTGAAGCGCCGACGATGCGGTCGCGCCTGGACGGCGCATCATCTGTCTTCGAAACAGAAAATCCGGAGACCGCCATGCCCTCGCAACGCTCCCTCGCAACGCAACTCGCATTCATCGCCACCGTCGTCGCTCTCTGCGCGTGCGCATCGACCGGCGGTGGCGTGCAGCCACCGACGTTCCGCGTCGACGCGACGTGGCCGAAGCCCTTGCCGAACAACGCGATCCTCGGCCAGGTCGCCGGCATCGCGACCGACGGCGACGATCACGTGTGGGTCCTGCAACGACCCGGCAGCCTGACGGACGACGAGCGCGGCGCGACGTTCAAGCCGCCGCTGTCGATGTGTTGTTCGCCGGCGGCGCCGGTCCTCGAGTTCGACGCGGCGGGCAATCTGCTGCGCTCGTGGGGCGGGCCGGGACCGGGCTACGACTGGCCGCAGACCGAGCACGGCATCCATGTGGACGGCGCCGGCTTCGTGTGGATCACCGGGAGCGGCGAATTCGACGGTCAGGTGTTGAAGTTCACGAAGGACGGACGCTTCGTGATGCAGATCGGCAAGGTCGGTCCGCAGACCGGCAACGCCGATACGACGCGCCTCGGCCAACCGGCGAGCGTCGAGGTCGACCTCGCGGCCAACGAGGTCTATGTCGCCGACGGCTACTACAACAAGCGCGTGATCGTGTTCGACGCGACGACCGGCGCCTTCCGGCGCATGTGGTCCGCATTCGGCAAACCGCCGGTCGACGGCGACAAGCCGAACCTGCGACGCACCGCCCCGCCGACCGAGGCCCAGCTCGCCGGCTTCGGCAATCCGGTGCATTGCGTGCGCATCGCGCGCGACGGCCTCGTCTACGTCTGCGACCGCCTCAACAACCGCGTGCAGATCTTCCGCAAGGACGGGACCTACGTGAAGCAGTTCTCGATCGCGCCCGACACGGCCGGCAACGGCGCGGTGTGGGACATCGCGCTGTCACGCGACCCCGCGCAGCAATTGATCTTCCTCGCCGACGGGCGCAACAACCGCATCGTCACGCTGTCGCGCGATACCGGCGCGATCGTCGCCACGCTCGGCCGCTCCGGCCGCTACGCAGGCGAGTTCCACTGGGTCCACGACCTCGCGATCGATTCGGCGGGGAATCTCTACGCGGGCGAGGTCGACACCGGCAAGCGCGTGCAGAAGTTCGTGCGGCAGTGAATCGCGCGTCGCCTCGGGAGGCGACGCGCGCCCGTCACTTGATCGCGCGGGTTTCGCCGGCTGCGCCGTAGCCAGACCGCGCTTTCGAGCCTTCCTGGGGCTGATACGCGGCCGCGGCCTTCGTCACGCCCATCTCGACTGAAATGAGTTCGGGATAGTCGTAGGCCGCGCCGGTGCCGACGTCGACGCCCGCGCCGATCAGCCCGCCAAAAAGAATGTTGCCGAAGGCCATCCCCTTCGTCGACGAGCGGATCGACGCGATGCCCGTCGGCACGTCGCTCTTCGTGCACTCGACGAGCAGATCCTGGAAACCGCGATGCACGACGATCGATCCCGGTGTCGTCACGAACCACGTGCCCTTGTTGCTCTCGAGCTTGCACATCGCGCCGACGAGCGGCTCGCCGTTGAAGCGCGTCTCGACCGAGAGCGGTTGATTGACGCCCGACACGATGGACGCACAGCCTGTCGTGCCCAGCGACAAGCCTGCCGCGAGCAGCATGATTCCGATCCGCATGGACTTCCCCCTGTTGATGAACGGCGTCGTCGCCCATCTGATGGGGCGATCGACGCGGCACATTCTTGCTGGGTGGGTCGAAGAGGGCTACTTGGGAGAAACGTGCGTGGCCGCCGACGTCGGTTGATGGTAAGCGCAGCGCACCTCAACGTTTGTGACTCGGGTGGTCCGATGACACGCTCGCACCTGACATCGATGTCATTGCCAACGCGTCATCGCGCCATCCGAGTCGAGGACGTTGAGGTGCGCTTCGCTTACCTCAACCTGCCCGTCAACCTGCACGTCGACACGCCGTTCAGAGATATGCCGCGGCCGCCTCGCTCTCGAAGCGATCCGGCGGCCCTTCCCACACGAGGCGCGCGTGATCGATCACGTAGACGCGGTCAGCGTGCGGGAGCGCGAACGTCACGTTCTGTTCGGCGAGCAGCACGCTGATCGACGTCGTCGCGCGCAGCTTCTCGAGCGCCTTCGACAGCGTCTCGAGGATGACCGGTGCGAGGCCGAGCGTCGGTTCGTCGAGCATCAACAGCTTCGGCTTCATCATCAACGCGCGCGCGATCGCGAGCATCTGCTGCTCGCCACCCGACAGCGTGCGCGCGATCTGCGCCTGGCGGTCGCGCAGGATCGGGAAGAGGTCGAAGAGCCATGTGCAGCGTTCCTCGCGCTCCGCATCGGACAGCGCGTAGCCGCCGAGGTCGAGGTTCTCGCGCACGCTCATGTCGCCGAACAGCTCGCGCGTCTCGGGACATTGCACGACGCCGCCGCGCGCGATCGCCGCGGCGGTCTTCGACGCGAGCGCTTCGCCGCAGAAGCGCAAGGACCCGCTGTACGGGACGAGGCCGGAGATCGCGTTGAACAGCGTCGTCTTGCCAGCGCCGTTGAGCCCGACGAGCGACACGAATTCGCCCTCGCCGACCGTGAGCGACACGTCGTCGAGCGCGAGCGCCTTGCCGTAGCGCACCGATACGCGGTCGACCTCGAGCGCGCACGGACGGTCGCCCGCGGTCTGCGCACGCGCGACGCGCGCGAGCGCGCCGCCGAGGTAGACGCGGCGCACGGTCTCGTTCGCCATCACCTCGGCCGCGCTGCCTTCGGCGATGCGCTCGCCGAGATACATCGCGAGCACGCGATCGACGAGCGCGGACACGCTCTTGACGTTGTGGTCGACCAGCAGCACGGCCCGGCCTTCCGCGCGAAAGCCGTGGATGAGTTCGGAGAACGTCGCGACCTCGGAGGCCGTCAGCCCCGCGAACGGTTCGTCGACGAGCACGACGCGCGGATGGCGCGCGACCGCCTTCGCGAGCTCGAGCCGGCGCAGGTCTGCGAACGGCAGCGTCGGCGGACGTCGATCGACGACGTGGGCGAGGCCGACGCGCGTCGCGACCTCGCGTGCGCGGTCGTCGAGCTCGCGACCCGCGAAGACCTGCGTGAGCCGGTCCGGGATCAGCGCGACCTTGATGTTCTCCAGCACGGTCTGGCGATTCAGCGGGCGCGAATGCTGGAAGACGAGCCCGATGCCGAGGCGCGCGATCTTGTGCGACGGCAGGCCCGCGATCTCCTCGCCGTCGAGCCTGACCGAGCCCGACGTGGGCCGCTCGACGCCCATGATCGACTTCATCGCGGTCGACTTGCCGGAGCCGTTCGGTCCGATCAGGCCGAGGATCTCGCCCGGCCGGATCGAGAAGCTCAGGTCCTTGACCGCGACGAGGCCGCCGAAGCGTTTCGTCAGCTTCGACACCTCGAGCATCGGCGCGATCGTCGCGAGTTCAGCCATGGAACTCAAGCACGGCGCATCCGCCCGCGCAGCATGCCGAGGAAACCCTCGGGGAAGAACAGGATCACCGCGAGCGCGAAGACCGAGACGATCAGCGTCGCCAGTTCGCCGAGCGGTCGCAGCAGCTCGCCCGCGCCGATCAGGAAGATCGCGCCGATCGCGGCGCCGATCACCGTGCGTCGTCCGCCGAGCACCGCCGCGATGATGATCTGCACGCCGACCGCGAGGTCGACGAAGGTGCCGACCGACAGCGTGCCCATGTAGAAGGTCATCAGCGAGCCCGCGAGTCCGGAGAAGAAGGCGCTGACGATGAAGGCCGCGAGCTTGTGCTTCGCGACGTTGAAGCCGAGCGCGCCAGCCTGCACGGGATCCTGGCCGCTCGCCTGCAGCACGAGTCCGATCGGCGAGCGCGAGAGTCCGAACAGGATCGCGCCCGAGATCGTCATGAAGCCGAACGCGATCCAGTAGTTCACGCTCGCCTTCACCGACAGCACGTCGGGCACCGACAGGCCGATCTCGCCGCCGGTCAGGTCCGCGAACACGACGACGAAGTTCTGCAGCATCAGCACCGCGACGAGCGTCGTGAGCCCGAAGTACGGCCCGCGCACGCGCAACGCCGGCAACGCGAGCACGACGCCGCCGACGACAGCCGCGGCCGCGCCCGCGATCACGCAGATCCAGATCGAGATCTCCGGCGCGAAGCGCGCGTCGAGGATGCCCGCCGTGTACGCGCCGACGCCGATCAGGAACGTCGGACCGAAGTTGACCTCGCCGGCGAAGCCGAACAACAAGTCCCACGCCATCGCGAAGACCGCGGTGTAGAACGCGACCGTCAGCAGGCCGAGGATGTAGCCGGACGACGAGACGAGCGGCAGGCAGGCGCCGAGCACGAGGACGACGAGCGCGACGACGAAGCCGCGCGAATGCAGCAGGCGCTTCATGCGGTGCGGCGTCCGAACAGTCCGCTCGGCCGCACGTACATCACGATGACGAGCAGCAGCAGCGACGGGATCGTGCGGTACGCGGGCGAGATCAGGTAGGCGGTCAGCGTCTCGAGATAGCCGACGACGAAGGCCGCGGCGAGCGAACCCGACACGCTGCCGAGTCCGCCCAGGACGACGATCGAGAACGCGCTCGCGGTCAGCGGCCCGACGCTGTACGAGCTCACGCCGAGGAACATGCCGAGCAGGATGCCGGCGATCCCCGCGAGCAGCCCGTACACGGTCCACACGGCGAGATGGATCGTCGACAACTCGATGCCGACCATCGTCACGCCGCGCGGGTTCATCGACGCGGCGCGGACCGCCTTGCCGCGGCGCGTCTTGTTGACCACGAGCCAGAGAAGGCCGATCGCGATCCAGCAGACGAAGGCCGTGAAGTACTCGTTCGCCGGCGTGCGCACGCCGAGCACCGTGATCACGCCTTCGACGAGCGGCACCACGGTCTTCGCGTTGTTCGTGAACAGATAGGCGATCGCTTCCTGGATGATGATTCCCCAGAGCAGCGTCGACGTGAGGATGAAGATCTCCTTCTCCGCCTCGGCGATCGCGCGCGACCGCTGGATCGGGCGCACCGCGATGTAGTAGGTCGCATACGCGAGCACGAGGCCCGTCGCGACGCCGATCAACGCGGACGTGTAGGGATCGAGATGGAACTCCGCGGTCGCGGCGAACGCGGCGACCGCCGCGCCGACCATGATCGCGCCGTGCGCGAGGTTCAGCACGCCGGAGACGCCGAAGATCAGCGTGAAGCCGGTCGCCCCCAGCGCGTAGAGCGCGCTGATCGCGAAGCCGTCGATCAGGATCTGCCAGAAGCGCATCCGGCTATGTCATCCCGGCGAAGGCCGGGACCCAATTCTTGTACGACATCGGATGGACATCAGGCCCCGGCCTTCGCCGGGGTGACAGGGTCGGTGGGCTCGGCCGCACGCCCATCGCCCCAGCGCGTCACTTCGCCGCGACCTTGATGAAGGCCGGGAACTTGATCTGGCCGGACGCGAGCTCCTTCGGCCAGAGGTTGACCTGCTTGCCGTCCTGCCACTGCAGCATCAGGCCTGTGATGTAGCCCTTGCCGGTGCGCAGCCCGTGCACGTTCGGATCGCCCTTCGGCAGGAACGCGACGCGGCCGATCGTGCCGACGTAGTCGGTCGCCTCCATCGCCGCGACGAGCTTGTCGCTGTCGGTCGACCCCGCGCGCTTGACCGCCTCCGCGATCATGTAGACCTCGTCGTAGGACGTGTAGCCCGCATACGAAGGATTGTTGCCGAACTTCTTCGCGTACGCGGCCACGAACGGCAGCGTCTTCGGCGTGACGGCGACGCCCGGGCCGGAGATCGCGTTGAACAACACGCCGTCGGTCGCGCCGTTCGTGTCCTTCCAGAAGTTCGAGTTCGTCGCCTGCGACGACACGCCGAGCATCGGGATCGGCACCTGCTGGCTCTTCCACTGCGTCGTCGGCTGCGTCCCGACGTGCGAGATGCCCGTGATCATGACGTCGGGCTTCTGGCCTTCGATCTTGTTGAAGATCGGCGTGAAGTCCGTCGTGTCCGGCGAGAACTTGATGTGGTCGAGGACCTTCAGCCCCGCTTTCGGCAGGCAGACCTGGTAGCCCGCGGCGAGCGGGCCCGTCCACGCGGCGTCCTCGGTCACGATCACCGCGGTCTTCATCTTGAGCGGGTCGACGAGCAAGTCCTTCGCCGCGTCGCAGACGAGGCCCGCGAGCGCGGTCGACGTCAGGTAGCCGTGGAACGTGTACTTGTTGGTCTCATAGTCCTTCGCGATGTTCTGCGTGATGACGTCCGAGGCCGCACCGGGCGTGATCATCAAGGTCTTCAGGCGGGCCGCCCAGGGCTCGAGCGCGAGGACGACCTCGGACGTGTAGCTCGCGATGACCGCGTTGGCCTTGTCCTCGTTGACCGCGCGCTGGAACGCGCGCACGGCCTCGGCGGCCGACGAGTGGTCGTCGTACGCGATGATCTCGATCTTTCGGCCGTCGACGCCGCCCTTCGCGTTGATCTCGTCGGCCGCGAGCTGGGCCGCGGGTGCGATCGACGAACCGGCGACGGCCTGCGCTTCGGAGATCACCGCGATGCGGATCGGATCGGCGGCGTGGGCGGGAAGCGCGAGCAGCGATGCGGCGCTGACGACGGCGGCGAGCGCCGCGAGGGAATGGCGGGTCATCGATGTCTCCTTCGGAGGACTCCTCGTCATGGGCGCGAGGAGTTCAGCGGGCGATCTTGCGACCGTCGGCGCGCGTTGACAAGCGAGGAGCCCGGGTCGGGGGTCGCGGGAAGTCCCGATGGACGGCCGCGATGCGGCCTGCTAGGCGCGGGACATCGACCCCATCCCTCCCCGGCCCTCCACTTGAAGGGGAGGGAGTTTCGTCGGTGACTCTCCATTCGTTCTCCCTCCCCTTCAAGTGGAGGGTCGGGGAGGGGATGGGGTTTGCGTACGATGCCGACCTCTCCCACGGAATCCGAAACGTCATGAACGGCGCCCACAGCCTCGTCGAAACCCTTCTCGCGTCCGACGTCGACGTCTGCTTCGCGAATCCCGGCACGAGCGAGATGCACTTCGTCGCCGCTCTCGACCGGACGCCGGGCATGCGCTGCGTGCTCGGGCTCCAGGAGAACGTCGTGACCGGCATGGCCGACGGTTACTGGCGCATCGCCCGCAAGCCCGCGTGCACCTTGCTCCACTGCGGCCCCGGACTCGCGAACGGACTCGCGAACCTGCACAACGCGCGGCGCGCGAGAAGCGGCATCGTCAACATCGTCGGCGACCAGGCGACCGACCACCGGCCGCACGACGCGCCGCTGACCGCGGACACCGACGCGATGGCGCGCACCGCGTCGGCGTGGGTGAGGACGAGCTCGCACGCGGCCGACGTCGGACGCGACGCCGCGGCCGCGGTGCAGGCCGCGCGTACGCATCCCGGCCAGATCGCGACGTTGATCCTGCCGTCCGACGCGTCGTGGAACGACGGCGGCGTCGTCGCCGCCGCGTTGCCCGTGCCGTCGCCGACCGCGCTCGATCCGCGTGCGGTCGACGACGCGGCGCGCGTGCTGCGCAGCGGACGCCGCGTCGTGCTGCTGCTCGCGGGCGACGCGCTCTTCGACGAAGGCCAGCGCCTCGCGTGGGCGATCGCACGGGCGACCGGCGCCGAACTGCTCGTCGACTTCGTCACCGGTCACGTCGCGCGCGGTCGCGGCCGACTTCCGCTCGAACGCGTGCCCTATCCCGTCGACGCGGCGATCGAGCGACTGCGACCGTTCGACGACCTCGTCCTCGTGCAGGCGAAGCCCCCGGTGGGCTTCTTCGCGTATCCGGGCAAGCCGTCGATCCAGTACCGCGCCGACGCGCAACTGCACGTGCTCGCGCGACCGGCGCAGGACGGCGTGGCCGCGCTCGCCGCCCTCGCGAAATCGCTCGGCGCGAGCGCGAGCGCCCTGCCCGATCCGGGTCCGCGACCCGAGGCCGCGAGCGGCGCGCCGACGTCCGAGGGGCTTGCACGGACCGTCGCCGCGTTGATGCCCGACGGCGCGATCGTGTCGGACGAGAGCATCTCGTACGGCCGAGGCCTGTACCCGCTGACGCACGCGGCCCCCGCGAACGACTGGCTGCACCTCGCCGGCGGCGCGATCGGCGACGGCCTGCCGGTCGCGACCGGCGCCGCGCTCGCGGGCCGCGGCCGGCGCGTGATCGCGCTGCAGGCGGACGGCTCCGCGCTGTACACGCTCCAGGCCTTGTGGACGCAGGCACGCGAACGCCTGCCGGTGACGACGATCCTGCTCAACAACCGACGCTACGCGATCCTCGTCGGCGAGTTCGCCGGCGTCGGCGCGGGCCGCGACGGCGGCGCCGCCGGGCCCGGCCCGACCGCGATGAGCATGTTCGATCTCGGCGACCCCGACCTGCGCTGGGTCGACCTCGCACGGGGCCTCGGGGTCGAGGCGGCGCGCGCGACGACCATGGAGGCCTGCGCGGACCTCATGCGATCGAGCTTCGCGCGCGAAGGACCGTTCCTGATCGAGCTGATGATCTGATGCGCATCGCGACCCTCGTCGTCCTGTCGGCGCTCTCGGCACCGCTCCTCGCGGCCACGCCGCTCGACGCCGTCATCGATGCCGCGCAACGCGACGGCTTCGGCGGCGTCGTCGCCGTCGGCGACGCGAAGGGCTTGCGCTACGAGCGGGCGGCCGGCTTCGCCGACCGCGAGCGACGCCGGCCGCATCGACTCGACGAGCGCTGGCTGTGGGGCTCGGTGTCGAAACAGGTCACGGCCGTGCTCGTGATGCAGGAAGTCGAACGCGGACGCCTCGCGCTCGACTCGCCGGTGCGCTCGATCCTCAAGGACTTCCCGCGCGAGGACGTGACGATCCTCGAACTGTTGCAGCACACCGCGGGCCTCCCGAATCCCGCCGACACCGCGACCGGCGCCGACGGCGTGCCCGCGTTCTATCGCGAGCGCGGCGCGAAGATCGGGGACGCGGCGCGCGCGCGCGGCTATTGCGCGAACGGACGCGCGGGCGCGACCGCGGGAACCTTCCGGTACAACAACTGCGACTACCTCGTGCTCGGCGCCGTGCTGGAACGGCTCAACAACGATCGTTATGCGAACCTCGTGCGCACGCGCATCGCGGAGCCGAGCGGCGCGCGCACGTTGCGCGTGGCCCGCGACGGCGAGGCGCGCGTCGCCGATCCGCTCGGCTACGAGGACGCGACGCGACGATCCCCGCCGATCAACGTCGCGACGCTCGGCGCAGCCGGCGCGCTCGTCGGGACCACGCGCGACCTGCTCGCGTTCGACCGCGCGCTGATGAACCACCTCCTGCTGTCTTCCGCGTCGACCGCGTCGCTGTGGACCGGCGATCCCCGGCTCGGCTACCAGGCGCTCGGCGCGTGGTCCTTCGTCGCGAGGCTGCCGGGCTGCGACCAGCCGACGCGGCTGATCGAACGGCGCGGCGACGTCGGCGGCACGCAGGTCCGCAACGTCATCGCACCCGACCTCGGCCTCGCGCTCGTCGTGTTCACGAACGACGCGAGCGTCGACTTCGGCGAGGTGTGGCAGGGCAAGGGCCTGAGCCACGACCTGCTCGGCGCGGCGTTCTGCGTGAAGTGAGGACGCGTCCGATCGCGCTGATGGTCGCCCGCCCCGTCGCCGGCCGGTGGTGCATGCGCCGCCTCGTGCGCAACCGGCCCGTGATCCAATGACGGCGATGCATCGTCAACGTCACCACGCCGAACAGCACCGCCTCCAGCATCTGGGCTGGCTGCGCGCCGCCGTGCTCGGCGCGAACGACGGCATCGTGTCGACGGCGAGCCTGATCCTCGGCGTGGCCGGCGCGAGCGCGGCGCCCGCGACGCTCGCGATCGCCGGGGTGGCCGCGCTCGTCGCGGGCGCGCTGTCGATGGCGACCGGCGAATACATCTCGGTCTCGTCCCAGGCCGACACCGAGCACGCGGCGCTCGCGATGGAGCGCGACGAACTCGCCCTCGACTACGCGAGCGAGGAGCGCGAGTTGACCGGGATCTACGTGCGCCGCGGCCTCGAGCCGGCGCTCGCGAAGACCGTCGCGCAACAACTGATGCAGCACGACGCGCTGGCCGCGCATGCGCGCGACGAGCTCGGCCTGTCCGACGCCGTCACGGCGAGGCCGCTGCAGGCCGCGATCGCATCGGCGCTGAGCTTCGCCGTCGGTGCCGCGGTGCCGCTCGTCGTCGTCCTGGCCGTCCACGGCCCGGCGCTCCCGCTCGTCGTCGGGGCGGTCGCGCTGGTCGCGTTGGGCCTTCTCGGCGGCGTCGCGGCCTGGGTCGGCGGCGCGCCGATCGGCCGCGGCGTCGCGCGCGTGATGTTCTGGAGCACCGTCGCGATGGCCGTCACCTACGGCGTCGGACGCGCGTTCGGCGCGACCGCGTGACGTTTTCCCTTGTAATCGAGCGGGTCCTCTGATCGACTGAGGCACGCGGGATCGCGGCGGTCCCGGACGAAGGAGCGATGATGCGGTCAGCGGACGGACGCCTCCGTGCACGGCTGGTGATTCAACGGTTCTGGCAGCCGACGAGCGCGTGCATGACCTGCATGCCCGGCAGCCTCTTGAATCTCGCGAGTCTTCCGCATTGGGAACTCGCGCTGCGCACCGGGCTCGCGACGAGCGTGCTCGTCCTGCTGCTCAGCTTCACGCCGTTCGTGAAGGTCTTCCGCGATCGCTACGGCAACGCCGCGGTCGTCGGCGTGCTGACCGCCTGCGGCGACGCGTTCTCGCACGGCGACCACTACGGCGGCGGCCTCGTCGAGCCGGTGATCACGGGCCTCGTCTCGGCATTGTTCGCGCTCCTGGCCTCGTGGATTTTCGAGGACCGCGGGCGTCGGGTGCGGGCGTTGTGGAATCGCCGCCGCACATCGTAGACGCGTCAACGCGGCAGCGTGCTCACATCCCTTGGCGGAAGAGAATGGGAGTCGAACCCACCCGGGACCGCGTGGCGGCCCCCGTCCGGATTTGAAGTCCGGCCGCCCCACCGGGGACGTGTCTCTTCCTTCGGGTCGATCGCCCGCGTGGGCGACCGACGGCGATTCTGCATGAACGACGACGCTCAGGCCGCGCGCGCCGGGAACGCCACGACGATGCGGTCGCGCCCGGACCGCTTCGCGTCGTAGAGCGCGGCGTCCGCGCGCTCGACCGCGTCGTCGAGCGTCTGGTCCGCCTCGATCGCCGTGAGTCCGGCGGAAAACGTGACCTGGCCGCCGGGCACCGTCGCCCACGTCGTGGCCTGGGCGAGTCGCTCGCGGAAGCGTTCGATCGCGAGTCGTCCGGCGACGAGCGACGTGTCGGGCATCACGAGCAGGAACTCCTCGCCGCCCCAGCGGGCGACCACATCGCAGTCGCGCAACGAGACGAGCGCCGTACGGGCGAAGACGCGAAGCACCTCGTCTCCGATCGCGTGCCCGAGCGTGTCGTTGATGCGCTTGAAGTGATCGAGGTCGATGATCGCGACGCACAGCGAGGTCCCGCTGCGGCGATTGCGCGCGCGCTCGTGGACGACCCATTCCTGCACGTGGCGGCGGTTCGGCAGCCCGGTCATGTCGTCGCGCAGCGCGAGGCCTTCGAGTCGCGCGACCGCATCGCGCAACGCCTCGCGACCGCGCTCGTTCTCGATGCGCACGCGACTGAGCCGACCCGCGAGATGACCGAGCGACGGGAACACGACGAGCGCGATCACGAAGTGGAGCGGCTCGAGATCGCGACCGGCCGTCTGGCTCCGCCAGGCGCCGAGCGCGATCGCGACGCCGAGGACATCGAACGCGATCCATCCGACCTGTCGACACCGGCGCGGCGACAACACCAGCGCGCCGGCGGCGACGACGGGGGCGGTCAGCGCGAGCAGCGCGCCGCGCAGGCCGCCGTCGATGCGGTAAGCGATCGCGAGGGCCACGATCAGGAACACGAGCTGCGCGAACGCCAGTCCGGGCTCGGCGAGATGCCCGCCCCAGCCGCTGCGGACCGCGACGGCGAAGCCGACCGTTCCCAGCACGAGCGCCGCGGTCAGGCCCGCGGCCGCACCCGCGTCCACGCGCCCGATCCGGACGAGGATCCATTCGAGCACCACGATCAGCGCGACGAACGCGGCGGTCGCCAGCACGTGCGTCATGCGCAGCCTCAGGCCCTGCTCCTCGCCGAGCAACGTGGCCAGGGAGAGCCTCACGGACGCGGGGCAATGCGCGGCTCAGGCATCGAAGAGCCCGGGCTGGACGACGCGGTGGTCGTCGCCGACGCGTCGCGTGTAGCCGACGCGGTCGAAGAACTCGAGGATCTGAATGGCCACCTTGCGGCCGATGCCGAGCCGATCGCGGAACGGCGCCGCTCGCGTCATCCCGTCGTTCGCGTGCAGGTCCGCCGCGATGCGCGCGAGTTCGCGCACGGTCGCCGGCGGGAAGTAGTGGTCGTGCGCGATCTTGTAGACCTCGCCGCGCGCGGCGAGCCGCACGAAGACGCTGCGCAGCGCGGCTTCGTCGTCGCCGATCGCGCGCGCCAGGTCGCGCACGCGCGGCGGGTTGAAGCGCTCGACCGCGGCATCGATCGCGTCGCGCGCGCGTGCGAAACGGGCGCGGTCCGCGTCCGAGAGCTCGACGCGATGCGACGGCAGGTGCAGCCACGCGCCGGTCTGCGTGATGCGTCCGTCGGCCTTGAGCGCATCGACGACGGACGCGAAGGTCGCCGCGTCGAGCGCCGGGGCGGTCATCCGGCGCAAGCGATCGCGACCCGGCCCGACCGCGTCGGGCGCGCGCGCGTGCTCGTCGGCGAGACGCGCGACGACGTGATCGAGCAACGCGTCCCAGCGCGCGTGCGACATCAACGTGGCGGCGCCCGCGAGGCGTGCGTCGATCGCGTCGGCCGCGAGCTCGCTGTTGTGCACGACGTTCCAGCGCGCGAGATCGACGCCGCGCGGGCTGGCCGCGACGGCGTGCGCGAGCGTGTCCTTCGCATCGCCGATCGCGGCCGTCGCGAGGAAGCCGAGGCGCTCCGCGCTCCGGCGGCCGCGCGCCGGGACGTCGACGTCGAGCACGACGCCGCCCGCGAGCGAGGCCGCGCCGTCGTCCTGGATGCTGGCGTCGCGCAACACGAAGCGGTCCCCGGCCACGAGATGCTGGGACGATTCGAAGGCGATCTGCACGAGCATCGGCGACGCGTCGCCGGCATCCGGGACGAGTCGCGTCACGCGCGCGTTGACCGAGGTCGCGCCCGCGTGGAAGCGGACGGAACGCCACTGCTCGTCGCTCCACTGCGCCGGGTCGGTGGCCGCGAGGACCGCGTCGATGCGGTCGGTCACGATCGCGACGTCGTCCGCGACGATCCAGTCGCCGCGGTGGACCGCGCCCTTCTCCACGCCGCGACCCACGAGATTGAGCGCGACGCGTTGACCCGCGTGCGCAAGCGCGACGGCGCGGTCCTGCGCGTGGATGCTGCGCACGCGCGCGGCGAGCCGACTCGGCAGCAGCGTCAGGTGGTCGTCGAGAGCGACCTGTCCAGAGACGCAGGTGCCGGTGACGACGAGTCCGATCCCCTGCAACGCGAAGACGCGGTCGGTCGCGAGGCGAAAGCGCGCGGCGGCCGGTCGTCGTGCCGCGCGCTCGCGGTCGCGCAGCGTCGCCCGCAGCGCATCCAGGCCTTCGCCGCTCACCGTCGAGACCGGGACGACGGGAGCCGCGGCATACGGCGAGGCGGCGAGCGCCTCGTGCACCTCGGCGAGGGCCGCATCGCGGCGGTCGGCATCGACCGCGTCGACCTTGCTCAACGCGACGATCAACGCGTCCACGCCGAGCCAGGACAGGATCGCGAGGTGCTCGCGGGTCTGCGGCATCGGGCCGTCGTCCGCCGCGACCACGAGCAGTCCGACGTCGATGCCCGCCGCGCCGGCGATCATCGTCTGCACGAACCGGCGATGACCCGGCACGTCGACGAAGCCGACCGGCTCGGACGCCGCGTCGCCGTCGAGGTGCGCATAGGCGAAGCCGAGCTCGATCGAGATGCCACGCGCCTTCTCCTCCGCGAGGCGGTCGGTGTCGATGCCGGTCAACGCGCGCACGAGCGAGGTCTTCCCGTGATCGACGTGGCCCGCGGTGCCGACGATCATCGACTTGTCACTTTTCTCGGACGCACGGTCCACCGCGACGGGGGCAGCCGCGTTGTGAAAGGGCGCCGGATCGCGGCGTCAACCATTCGAGACCCCTCATGAAACGTTCCAAGTTCCTCGCCGCCGCCACGCTCGTGTTCGCCGCGGTCGGTTCGTTCGCCGTCGTGCTGCCCGCGTCCGCGGCGCCGGTCCGTCATCACAAGCACCATCGCCATCACCCCCATCATCATCACCACATCGTGCATCACGTGCGCTGAAGCACGAACGCGGCCCAGCTCGCGAGCAAGGCCTCGGGCTCCTCGACCGTGCGCAAGTCGAGCCACAACCCGCCCTTGGCCGTGCGGCCGATGATCGGAACCGGGAGCGCGCGCAGGCCGGACTCGATCGCGGCCAGCACGCGGCCGCCGCCCCTCACCGCGAGCGGCCGGATCACGAGCGCCGCGCTGGGCAGGCGGTCGACCGGCTGCGCCCCGCTGCCGATCTGGCTCGCGCAGTCCTCGATGTCGACCGTCGCGACGCCGTCGAGGCGTGACGCGAAGGCCGGCAGCAGCGCGGCCGCGGTCGCCCGGATCTCGTCGCGCGAGCGCGTGAGCCAGCGCAGCGTCGTCAGCCGTTCGCGCAGGCGTTCCGGTTCGCGATAGAGCGCGAGCGTCGCCTCGAGCGCCGCGAGCGTGGCCTTGTCGCAGCGCAGACAACGCTTGAGCGGGTTCTTCTTCATCCGCGCGATCAGCTCGCGACGACCGGCGATGATGCCGGCCTGAGGGCCGCCGAGCAGCTTGTCGCCCGAGAACGTGACGACGTCGGCTCCCGCCGCGATCGTCTCGCGCACCGTCGGCTCATGCGGCAGGCCGTGGTCCTCGAGCGCGACGAGCGCGCCCGCGCCGAGGTCGATCATCAACGGCAGCGTCGCGGCATGCGCGAGCGTGGCGAGTTCCGCCTCGCCGACGCTCGCGACGAAGCCTTCGATCGTGTAGTTGCTCGCGTGCGCCTTCATCACGAGCGCGGTCTTCGGGCCGATCGCATCGACGTAGTCGCGCGCATGCGTGCGGTTCGTCGTCCCGACCTCGACGAGCTTGCAGCCCGCGCGTCGCATGATGTCCGGGACGCGGAAGGCCCCGCCGATCTCGATCAGTTCGCCGCGCGAGACGACGACTTCGCGTCGCGTTCCGCGCACGGCGGCGCCCGCGAGCGTGTCGAGCGCGAGCAGCACGGCGGCCGCATTGTTGTTGACGATGGTGGCGGCCTCGCAGCCGGTCAACTCGATCACCAGCGCCTCGACGAGGTCGTCGCGGTCGCCGCGCCCGCCGCTCGCGAGGTCGTACTCCAGTGCGAGCGGGTGGCGCATCGCGTCGACGGCGGCCGCGATGGCCGACTCCGCGAGCGGCGCGCGACCGAGATTCGTGTGCAGCGTCGTGCCGGTGCAGTTGAAGACCCGCCGCGCGCGGCGCACGTCGCGCGCGGCGAGCCACGCGGCCGCACGTGCGACGAGCGTCGCGTCGTCGACCGCGCCGCCGCTCGTCCACGACGCGCGCGCCGCCTCGACGACTGCGCGCACGGCGTCGGTCGCATGCGTCGCACCGTGGGTGCGAATGGCCTCGGCGAGCGCGGGACTGCGCAGCAGCGCATCGACCGACGGCGGAGTGCGGCGCGGCTGCGGATCGTCAGGCATCGGTCGCCTCGAGGTCGGTCCACATGTGAACCTTCGCGACATAGCGGTCGCCGCTCGTGATGGCGAGCGGTTCGACGCCGAACGGAACGAAACCGCAGCGTTCGTAGAGCGACTGCGCCGGCGCGTTGCCCTCGGACACGGTCAGCTGGACGACGCGCACGCCGTCGCGTCGTCGCGCGATCCCGAGCACTTCACGGACAAGCCGCGCGCCGACGCCGCGTCCGGTCGCGCTTGCGGTCACGTGCATGCCGATCAGCAACGCCTTGTGGCGCGCTTTCGGTCGCTGTTCGAAGCGCAGTCCTGCGACGCCCACCAGCCGCGCGTCGTCGAACGCGCCGACGACGAGTTCGACGACGTCGTCCCCGGGCTTCACGCGCGCCTCCCACCACGACAGCGGCAGCGGCTCCCGCTCGTCGACGCTCGCGGTGAACGCATCGGGGTAGAGGCGATAGGCGTCGAGCATCAGCATGCGATACGACGCCGCGTCCGACGGTTCGAGGCGACGGATCTCCATGCAGGAGGCGGTGCGCCGCTCAGGCGGGCGCGACGCCGGGATGCACGAGGAGATTCGGACCGACGCGCACGTAGCCCCGCTCGTCGGTGAGCAGGTCGAGCGCGAGCGTCGCGAGATCGTCGGCGACCGGCTCGGCCTGCGCGTCGGATTCGAGGCTGACGAGCTTGAGGTAGCTCGCGCAGTCGTCGCAGACCTCGGCCTTGACGACTTCCCGAGTCGCGGCTTCCTGGCCCGCCTTGCTGTCGGGGTCGCTCGACAACGTCAGGTAGCCCATGGCGGCGGTCGACTCGCAGTGACTGCACTTGATGCGGACCATGTGCCATTGCGTCGTGCACAGCGAGCACACCAGATAGCGCAGGCCTTGTTCGAGTCCGCCGATGCGACGCAGGCTCGCAACCGGCAGCGAGCCGCAACACGGACAGACGGTCGACACGTCGAGCGGCCTGACCTCGGCGCGGCCGAGCGCGGCCGCGGCCCGGACCCAATGCAACTGCAGTCCCGCGGCGAGCCAGGGCGTGGCGTCGGTCGGGACCGACTCGTATTCGTAGGCGAGCAGCGCGCTGCCGAGGCGTTCGAGGTCGACATCGCTCGCGTCCTCGAGGCGCCGACGGGCGTCGCGCGCCGCCTCGGTCAGTTCGCGCTCGTCGTCGCGCGCGCGACTGGCGGCGAGCACGGCGCGGATCGCCGGCACCCAGGCGCCGCCGTGATCCGCGAGACCCGCGGCCAACACCGGCATCCGATGTTCGCGACGGGTCGCCCTCGCGGCGGGCGACGGCAGACCCTGCGGTGCATACGTCTTCGCGGCGTCGTGTTGCGCGCGGGCGAGCGCGGCCATGAAGCGGAAGAACGAGGCCTGCGCGGGTTGCGCGCCGACGAAGTGGTCGAAGCGCCGCGCGCGATCGACGAAGACCGTCGTCGGGTCCGGCATGCGAACCGGATCGGCCGCGGCCGGGTGCAGCGGGATGACGTCGGGTTGGATCAGGGGATCGGACAAGGCGCGCGTCGACGGAGGAGACGGGTGCCGATCATAGCGCGCTCGATGTCGTCACCCCGGCGAAGGCCGGGGCCTAATTCTTTCGAACAGGGCGGGAGGCGACATGGGATCCCGGCCTTCGCCGGGACGACAGCACGACCGTGCTCAGCCGCGCGTCCGATCGACGATCGGCTCCCCGCGCACGTCCTCGATGCGCCGCCCCGTCATCTGCGCATACCAGCCCGGATGATGATGGCGGGCCCACGCATGCGACACCGAGCCGCGCAGCATCGCGGCGATCGACCCCTTGACCCAGATCGCCGCATAGATGTGCACGATGATCCCCGCGATCAGCACGAAGGCGGTGACCGAATGGATCAGCACGGCGACGCGATGGACCGGGACCGGGAAGTAGACGCCGAAGATCGAGCGCCAGATCACGATGCCGGTCAACAGCAACAGGACCAGCGACGCGACCATCACGTAGAACAACAGCTTCTGGCCCGGGTTGTACTTGCCGATCGGCGGCATCAGCTCGTCGCGGTTCATGACCTCGTCGTCGAGCTGCTTCATCCACTGGGTGTCGTTCGCTTCCCAGCGATTCGCCGACCACATGCGGATCGCGAGAATCAGGAAGCAGACGAACATGAACACGCCGACCCACGGATGCAGGATGCGCGACCACTGCGGACCGCCCAGCACGTGCGTGAAGAAGAAGAACGACGGATGGAAGAACGCGAGGCCCGACAGCGCGAGCAGCACGAAGCTGATCGCCGTGAGCCAATGATTGACGCGCTGGCCCCAGGTATAGCGGACGATGCCCGGCCGCGTGGTGCGCGGTGGATGCAGGTTCATGCGCCTCTCCCCGGTGTGTCGTGCGCGCGACCGGACTCGTGCTTCTCGCGACGCGCTTCGCGGATCGCGTCCGGATCGGTCTCGGGATCGGGGACACGCGGGTCCATGTCGTCGTCGTCGACCGGCTCGTCCTTCGGCCCGACCATCACGTAGTGCAGGAAGCCGCCGAGCGCGACGGCGCCGAGCGCGAAGGTCGCGAGCGGCTTCGTCAGGCCCTTCCACAACGACACCATCGGCGAGATCGACGGATCGACCGGCAGATGCACGTTCTGCGGATTCTTCGCGTCCTTGAGCACGTACATCACGTGGGTGCCGCCGACGCCCGCGGGGTCGTACAGGCCCGCGTTGACATAGCCGCGCTCGTTGAGGTCGACGATGCGTTCGTACGCCTGCTCCTGCATGTCGACCTTGCTGCCGAACATGATCGCGCCGGTCGGGCAGGTCTTCACGCACGCCGGTTCGAGCCCGACGTTGACCCGGTCCGAGCAGAGCGTGCACTTGTAGGCCTTGTGATCGGACTCGGACAGGCGCGGCACGTTGAACGGACAGCCGGTCACGCAGTAGCCGCAGCCGATGCAGTTGTCGCTGTTGAAGTCGACGATGCCGTTCGCGTACTTGACGATCGCGCCGGGCGACGGGCATGCCTTGAGGCAGCCCGGCTCCGCGCAATGCATGCAGCCGTCCTTGCGGATCGTCCAGTCGAGGTTGCCCTTGAGCGGTCCGGTCTCGGCCTCCGTCTCGAAGTAACGCATCACGGTCCACGCGTTCGCCTCGAGGTCGTGCGGGTTGTCGTAGACCCCGGTGTTCGTGCCGACCGTGTACTCGAGGTTGTTCCATTCCGAGCACGCGGTCTGGCAGGCCTTGCAGCCGATGCACTTCGACACGTCGATCAGCTTCGCCACCGGGATGTCGTGGCTGCGCGCATGGGGCGGCGGCGTGGTCGTCGCCGAGCGCATGACGATGTTCTGGTCACTCATGACGCTCTCCTCATGCCTTCTCGATGTTCACGAGGAAGGACTTGAACTCCGGTGTATTGGTGTTCGCGTCGCCCACGAACGGCGTCAGCGTGTTGACCGCATAGCCCTTCTTCGCCAGCCCCATGAAGCCCCAGTGGTTCGGGAGACCCACGGTGTGCACCGTCTGCCCGTTGCACTGGAGGACCGGGATGCGCTTCGTCACGACGGCCACGGCCTTGATGAAGCCGCGGCCGGAGCTGACCTTCACGCGATCGCCGTTCGCGATCCCCTTCTCCTTGGCCAGCACCTCGCTGATCTCGACGAACTGCTCGGGCTGCAGCATCGCCGACGTCCGCGTGTGCTTCGTCCAGTAGTGGAAGTGCTCGGTGAGGCGGTAGCTCGTCGCGACGTACGGGAAATCCTTCGGCTTGCCGAACTGCGCGAGGTCGTCCTTGAACACGCGCGCGGCCGGGTTGTAGACGGCCTTCGCGTTGTCGGGACTCAGCAGGTTGACCGCGAGCGGCGACTCCATCGGCTCGTAGTGCTCGGGGAACGGCCCCTCGTTGAGCGCGCCGACCGAGAAGAAGCGTGCGACGCCTTCGGGGTTCATGATGAACGGGCCGGCGGTGTCGACGAGCGGATCGCCGGGCTTGTTCGTCGGCACGTAATCCGGCACGTCGTTGGTGACGTACTTGTCGCCCACCCACGACATGATCTTCCGCTTCGGATCCCACGGCTTGCCGGACGGATCCGCACTCGCGCGGTTGTAGAGGATGCGGCGATTCGCAGGCCAGGCCCAAGCCCAGTTCGGCGTGTTGCCGAGACCGGCGTCGGTGTTGTCGCGCCGACCCATCTGGTTACCCGCCTGCGTCCAGGATCCGCAGAAGATCCAGATGCCGCACGCGGTGCTGCCGTCGTCCTTGAGCAGTCCGAAGCCCGAGAGCTGCTCGCCCGCTTTCGCGAGCGTCTTCGTCGGATCGGTCGGATCGGGAAGGTCGGCGAGCGCCTTGCCGTTCGATTCCTTCGCGATCTCCTCGGGCGACGGCGCCTCGGGGTCGCGATAAGACCACGTCAGGTTGACGATCGGATCGGGGAAGGTGCCGCCATCCTTCTTGTACATCGCGATCAGTCGCGTCGCGAGTCCGCCGATGATCTCGGTGTCCGCGCGGGCCTGGCCGGGAGGATCCGCGCCCTTCCAGTGCCACTGCAACACGCGGCTGGAGCTGACGAGCGATCCGTCTTCCTCCGCGAAGCAGGTGCAAGGCAGACGGAACACGGTCGTCTGCACGCTCGCGGTGTCGATCTCGTTGTAGTCCTGGATGTTCCGCCAGAACTCGGAGGTCTCCGTCGCGAGCGGATCGATCACGACGAGGAACTTGAGCTTGGCCAGCGACGCGCCGATCTTCGCCTTGTTCGGGAACGACGACAGCGGGTTGAAGCCCTGCGCGACATAGCCGTTGATCTTGCCCTGGTACATGTCCTCGAAGACCTGCAGCACGTCGTGCAGCTTGTCGAGCTTCGGCAGGTAGTCGTACGCCCAGTTGTTTTCCTTGGTCGCCGCGTTGCCGTAGAGCGACTTCATCAGGCTCACGTGGAACTTGCCGTAGTTCTGCCAGTAGCTCGTCGACTTCGGGCGCAAGGGCTTGAGCGCGCGCTTGTCGATGTAGGCCGCGTAGTCCTGCTCCTTTTCGCCGGGCAGCGTGAGGTAGCCGGGCAGCGCATTCGACAGCAGCCCGAGGTCGGTGAGGCCCTGGATGTTCGAGTGACCGCGCAACGCGTTCATGCCGCCGCCCGAGATCCCGATGTTGCCGAGGAGCAGCTGCACCATCGCGGCGGTGCGGATCATCTGCGTGCCCTGGCTGTGCTGCGTCCAGCCGAGCGCGTACATGATCGTCATCGCGCGCCCCGCGCGCCCGGTCGAGCCGATGTACTCGCACACCTTGAGGAACTTGTCCTTCGGCGTGCCGCAGATCTTCTCGACGATCTCGGGCGTGTAGCGGGAGTAATGCGTCTTCAACAGGTTGAAGACGCAGCGCGGGTTCTGCAGCGTCTCGTCGATCTCCGCGAAGCCGTCCGCGCCGATCTTGTAGTTCCAGGTCGTCTTGTCGTACGCGCGCTTGTCCGGGTCGTAGCCGCTGAAGATGCCGTCCTTGAACTCGAAGTCGTCGCGGACGATGAACGCCATGTCCGTGTAGTTCTTGACGTAGTCGGCGTGGTACTGGTTCGTCGTCAGCAGGTAGTTGATCACCCCGCCCAGGAAGGCGATGTCGCTACCGGCGCGGATCGGCGCGTAGTAGTCGGCCATCGCGGCCGAACGCGTGAAGCGCGGATCGACGACGACGAGCCGCGCCTTGTTGTGCGCCTTCGCCTCGGTGACCCACTTGAACCCGCACGGGTGGGCCTCGGCGGCATTGCCGCCCATGATCAGGACGACATCCGCGTTCTTGATGTCGACCCAGTGGTTCGTCATCGCACCACGGCCAAACGTCGGAGCAAGACTTGCTACCGTCGGGCCGTGTCAGACGCGCGCTTGATTGTCGAAGTTGAGCAGACCGAGAGAACGGAAGACCTTGTGCGTCAGCGCGCCCGTCTCGTTGGACGACGCCGACGCGGCGAGGACCCCGAAGGTCGGCCACCGGTTGACCGTGAGGCCGTCCTTGTTCTTCGTCTCGAAGTTCGCGTCGCGATCCGCCTTCATCAGCTTCGCGATGCGGTCGAGCGCCTCGTCCCAGCCGATCCGCTTCCATTCGGTCGCGCCCGGCTCGCGCACCTCGGGATACTTGAGGCGGTTCGGGCTGTGAACGAACTCGAGGAGACCGGCGCCCTTCGGGCACAAGGTGCCGCGATTGACCGGATGGTCGGGGTCCCCTTCGATGTGGATGATCTCGCTCTTCGCGTTCTTCGCGCGATCGCCGAGTCCGTACATCAGGATGCCGCAACCGACCGAGCAATACGGACACGTGTTGCGCGTCTCCGTGGTTCTCGCGAGCTTGAACTCCCGCGCCTGCTCGGCCGCGAACGCGGTCGAATACCCCATCGCTGCGAGACCCGAACCGCCGATTCCTGCCGCCGTGATGCGGAAGAACTGCCGTCGGGAGACCTTCATCTCCATGGCGCTGCCTTTCTGCTTGGGTTGCGCTGAACACGCGGATCGACCGTCGCGTACCGGCCCGATGCTCGCATCGGGCGCAAGCAAATTCAACTTGTTTTTGCCTTCGGCATCGAGCCAAAGGGATGAGGGCCAACTCCCTCCGTCGGCCGATGGCGCCGAAATCACGTGCGAATCAGTGTCCGTCCGCCCGGGTTTGACGCGATGACCGACCGTCCGGACCGGACGACGGCCCGTACGCTCGGCGGCTTCGATTCAACGACAGGAGACTCATCGTGAACAACATCATCTGGTTGGTCGGCGCCGTCGTCATCATCCTCGCCATCCTCGGCTTCCTCGGCCTGCGCTGAAACGCGGACCACCGACGCGCCGATACGTGTCGCACCGACAGCGCGACGATCGCCCGGGGCGCGCAATGGCGGCTCCGCGCTTCGACCGGGATCCCGCCATGGTGAACTTCGCCCGCTACTCGTTCTTCCTCGTCGCCCTCGTGATCGTGGCGGTGCTGACCGGCACGATGACGGCATGCAGCAAGCAGCCGGACGCACCGGCGCCGTCGGCGACGGCCGCGACGGTCCCGCCCCCGCCGGGCGACAGCACGCCGAAGCCCATCGACTCGACGCAGTCGACCGCGGTCGGCGGCAACGAGAAGAGCGGGGGCGCCGGCGGCTCGGCCCAGTCGACGACCGGTAGC
>Ga0247783_1000074_pt1 | contig 31345 bp, 33 predicted proteins | sample UWRJL064202C5_FD_179911 | JGI IMG/M metagenome (GOLD analysis project Ga0247783, IMG submission 179911) | Plant litter microbial communities from Arlington Agricultural Research Station in Wisconsin, United States - UWRJ-L064-202C-5 | ecosystem: Environmental > Terrestrial > Plant litter >...
CCAGAGGGGGATTATGATCTTGACCTCCTTATTGGTAAATCGTTGACGCTCGTTGTTGATATCGAGCAGGTGGGCGGGCTTTACATTAATAAAGTGACCAACTTCCTGCCGCTCGGTAAAGCTGAAGGTGGCTGGGCGAAGTAGTCAGTAGTTAAACTCATGGCGCGAATAAAATATCGGATATGAAAGAAAACGAGAACAACATCACCCAGCAAATAGATTCAATTCTATCCCTTACTGGTAAATCTGTTGTTAATTGGGATATGACCCACCGACGCCATTTTCTTATTTTCTAGAACTCAGGAAAAGGAGTATTAGTATGTCACAAGAAGCAGAAAATCAGATAAACCAAGAGGAGGCCAAAAAGATGGCTGAAGAAGAGAAGAAAGAACTAGAAGCAATCGAGAATGTCACACCAGAAGATTCCGAAGAACTAGACCCGGAATTTCTTGATCTCGACGAGGACGATGATGATTTAAATGACGAGTATGATGAGGACGAAGACGAAGAGAGCGACAAGCCCATAATCCCGTAACATCATTGGGTTTCCTCTGACCAGTCGGCTGCCCAATTATTCTAGTTCAAAAAGTGGATGGAAATAAGAACTAGAGAGAAAGAGAATATGTCATTCACCCGAAGACCTAAACATTACACATACGACAAAAAACGATGTGACTGGGTAGTACAGTTCTGGGACAAAGAAACAAAGAAACTCAAGAGAATTGCACGGTGTAGTACAGAAGCAAAAGCAAAATCAGTAGTTCAACAGTATTTATTTCAACAGCAGGAAAATCTAACTCAGGAATTGAGAGATTCATTAAAATGAAAACCCTTGAAGAAGCAATAATCGAAGTCTTTCACCAGCCATCACTCGGGCATGGCGAAGATTGTTATTGTGAAGCACTCCAACTATGTCTAGCCGAGCATAATGACATTGTTAAGATAATCAAAAATGACCCCATTATGATAGAAGCTATCGTCATGTCCCACCTCATGCCAGTAAGTCTAATCTTGCCTGCACTTTCAATAACAATGATCGAAGTGGGAATACGAATTGGGCTTAAAATGTCCACGCCAGATTTGGAGAGTATTCTCTAATGGCAATCATGGGTCATGGATCAGCCAGCCCAACCGCAATCATCATTGGCGATATTCCATTAAAAGAGGATCTTGCTACGGGCTACGCATTAAGCGGACTCACACGCAATACTCTTATCGACATGATGACGCACAACGGGCTTCATATTGATAACTTCTATCTGACAAGCCTATTCAAAGAACAAGCAATCAACTCAGGTCATGATTACCATAAAGACAAAGCCAATCTCCAGCTAGTTGCCGAGTGGACAACAAAGCTAATCGAGAATGAGATTCGCCAACTAGACGTGCCACTTTTAATACCTATGGGTGAGCTGAGTTTCCAAGCACTCACAAATCTCAAAGGTATTAGAAAGTTCCGCGGCTCAGTTCTGCCAAGTAACATTTCCCGAGACACCCGTCCAGACAAGCCGATCGAACTTAATGTTTCCCCAGTTTACAAAGTCCTCCCCATCCTTGGTCCCTACCCGTACATCAATCAAGACCAATCTCTTAAAAATCTCTCTGTTCTAGATTTCGGCAAAGTAGCCAAGAACAGCGGAGGCGGGCCGATACCTGATAATCTGTACAAAATATGGGTAGCACGCACAGCAGATTCACTCCGCAACTATTTCAATCGGCACTTTGAGACTGCACAGTTCGTAGTATTCGACATCGAAACATGGGCACAGATTCCCACATGTATTAGCTTTTGCTTCGATGGCTTTGAATCAGTAACCGTACCAATCCTAGATCATTCAATCCCACGCGATCAACGGGCCTTGATGCTTAGTTATGTAGCAAAGATGCTTGCATCACTTTTACCAAAGGTCAATCAGAATATCAAGTACGACACTAAGATTCTAGATCGTTTCAAATTCCTCATTAACAACATTTCTGGCGATACCATGTTAGCGGCCGGGTGTATCTATCCAGAATACCCTAAAAACCTCGGCTTCTTAACTAGTATTTACACAGATTTGCCGTATTTCAAAGATGAAGGAAAGGAGTTCAACCCTAATCTCCACAATCGAGAACGGCTCTATCTTTATTGTGCTAAGGATTCTCTTGCTACCCATCAGATATACACAAAGCAACAAGAAGAACTTAACGAAGGTGGTGTCAAACACATCTACGATAAGCTCATTCAACTCATGCCCATATACAAAACGATGGAGTGTAATGGCATTAGGATTGACGAACAACAGAGCCTCAAGGTCTGGGCTAAGTACACTACTCTTTACAACATCTACAAAGAAAAGCTGAAGCAATTAGTAAATAAGCCACTTCTAAATCCCCTCAGTTCTACACAAATGAAGAATCTTGTGTTTGAAGAATTAGGCTATAATCGCCATCAACGGGGCGTAATGGGTGCAGATGAGGAATCCCTTGATTTAATGATCCTTCATGGGGTGCCCAAGAACTGCGGGCGTGAAATTGGTATCGACGTACTCCAAACAATCAAGGCGTGTCGTAAACACCACAAGGTATTAGAAATCGTCAATCTAGAACTCTTCCCAGATAAGAGATTCCGCGGGGAGTTCAATCTCACAGGTACTAAAAATGGCCGCACTTCAGGGGGCGAGACTTCAGATCAATTACTCATAATCAACAAAAAAGGAAAATATGAACTCAAATCATTGGGACATTCTCTCCAGACTATTGGCAAGCACGGTTATGTCGTTGACGGTATCACTTATGGTCAGGACATTCGGCTCATGTTTGTACCAAGTTATGGATACGTATTCGTCGAAATCGACTTGGCCTCCGCTGAGGCGCGGGTTGATACTGTGCTCGCTAATAATTTCGATATACTTAGGTATTTTGACAATGGTATTGGTATACACAAACTTACAGGCTCTTGGGTCTTTGACTGTCCTCCTGAAGAAATAAAGAAAAGAGTACTCGTAGATGGTGTTGAACGATACCATTTAGCAAAGACTGTCCGCCATGCCGCCGAGAGAAATATGGGTCCAGAAAGACTCTATGCAATGACCGGATATGACATTAACTTCTGCAAGAAAGTGCTCGCTAAGATTCATGGATTCCAACCAGAAATTGTGGGAGTTTTCCATCGTGACGTAATAACAGAAATTAAAACTAACAGGATGCTCATAGCACCAAACGGGCGCAGGAGAGATTTCTTTGGAAGAACACAAGATAAAAATATACAGAACGAAGCGATATCTTATTTACCTCAAAGCATTGTCGGGGACCAAACCAAATTTTGCCTTCCAGAAGTACTTAACGCTGCTCGGTATGCACGGCTCTTGGCGGAAGCACACGACGGTATCATGGTTGAGGTACCAAGGGGACAGGAATATGATTACATCCATAAACATAAAAAAGCTGTCGAAACTCCCATCGACTTTAGAAATGGATCATTGAAACGAGATATAGTTCTCACCATTCCGGCCGAAGCATCAATAGGTGAGAATTGGTATGATATGCAGGAAGTTAAGGTATAGAAAGGTACAAAGATGGCACAGAAAACATACATACAAGGCAAAGGACACTTCTACATTTGTGGGAGTTGTCAAGAGATGTTTCAAGATTACTCAGATTACATAGTTCACAAGGAGACGTGCGGGCGGGAAATGGAGAGAGCTGCACAACAAAAAGCAACATTTGATATGCATGACAGAATCTTACGAGGAGATGTCAGAGCAGGACTCACTAACGAACCCATGCTCAAATTCCCAGGCAACGTAACACGGACCAAGAAACCACAATACTCGCTAATCCCTAAAGCAGCCCTCAATGCAATGGCTGAACGGTTTGAACTTGGCCAAATCAAGCATGGGCCTTCAGCTTGGAATGCAGGCGCCATGAATTATGAATCCGCGCTAACTAAGGCTTGGGTGATTGCAGGACTGGAGCACCTAATAGCACATGCGATGGATGCCATAAAGATTCTTCAAACAGGAATCATTCGAGAACCAGAAGAAGGGCTTTGGGAGAATGCGGGGGCAATCATGTTTGGCGGCGCGGTACTCGCTGCATATGAAGAACAACGCCGTCAACAATGGGAGCGTCAAGCAAATCAACCAGAATCAAATGATTAATCTCAGGAACTTCATGTGTCCAATACCTTCATCGAAACCTTGCTTGAATATTCCAAACCTTATGAATCACCAACATCATTCTGGAAGTGGAGTGGATACGTCTCAATTGCCGCTGCACTCAGAGATTCATGTTGGCTTCAACAAGGAGATTCTAAACTCTTTCCGAATATCTACGTCTTATTCTTGGCAGACTCCGGCCAACGTAAAGGACGACCTGTTGATTTCGCAACTAAACTTATCAGTGACCTTAAAAATATCAAAGTCATTTCTGGACGATCTTCAATCCAAGCAATTCTTGTTGATCTCTCCAGAGTAGAAACTGATCCGACTACACAAAAGCTAATGAAAGGCGGGGCCGCAATATTCTTTGCACCGGAATTAACAGCCGCGCTAGTTAATGATCCAGCAGCCGTGGGAATTATCACGGACATTTATGAATACAAGGAGAAATATGATAAGGGACTCGTAGGCGGGAAGATAGTATTAGAACACATTGTCTTTAATTTCTTTGCAGCTAGTAATGAAGCTCTGCTTAAAGAAGTCTACGACAATCGTGCAACGCAAGGTGGATTACTGGCCCGCACATTTGTAATTACACCAAACGAAACTCGGCCTGCAAATAGTCTATTCTCATTACCAGATACTAAAGAAGCATACGCAGCCTTACTTGGTAAACTCAAGATGATATCAAATCTCAAGGGCGTGTTCACGATAACACAAGCTGCCCGAGATATGTATGATTCTTGGTACATTCCATTTAAGAACTCACTGGTAAAGAAGAAAGATACTATTGGCGTGCTCGGACGTATTCACACAGGGATTTTAAAACTATCCCTCATTCTAGCGGCCAACGATTTAACACTTGAGGTAAGTGCTAATCACATAGAAGAAGCAATTGCAGAAACATTAAAATTGCTGCCCAACTATGTCATGTTCACAACGGCAGGTGGGACTAGTGATATTGCGGAATGTGGGAGGAGAGTGCTCGACGCTTTAATAACTGAAGAAGCCATTAAAGCAGGGTACAAGGTAAGTAGAAAGAAACTATTAAGAGATCACTGGCTACATTTCACGGGCGAGACTCTCGATAGTTTCATCTCAGTGGCAGAAGGGGGAGATATGATAAAAACGGCCGTCAACGGCACAGATACTTATTATTATCTCACCGAAGTTGGACGTAACAAGATGATAATTGGGGAATAAGAAGTAGCAGAGCTACGGGCCGCGGAATATTAAACTCTACGGCCCCTAGTTTTACTTGTGTTGATCTTTCAGGTACTTATCCATTGGGACAAATTCCTTACCATCGAAAGTCCCAGGTATCTGCGAGCCATCCTCATGAACTAAGTAAATCGTAAATCCTTGAAGTGCCCCCACGAACAATTTATTAAATGCATCCTGCGAGATACCAAGCGGCATCCCCTGTGACAAGTTGTATAAGCTTTTGGCTAATTGTTCATTAGTGAACGCTTTAGATAGTGCAATCCCACCAAGTCCCACCCCAATAGCACCGGCTCCAACTCCATAAGACCCAGCAAAATGATAACCAGCCCCACCTGCTGCTAACAGTGTTCCACTAATCACGGGAATGCTATTGCGAGCCATCCATAATGCAGGAATGATAGACTGAGAGTACGGCTTCTGTTGTGTGAAGGCCGCCCCATTAAGAAAGTCCATCATCTTTGTTTTGGCTGCTTTATTAGGGAACAGCACCGCACCAATCCCCGAAGTTTCTAATTGTTGAAACGGGATCGCCAACTTCTCAGGATCTAGCTTGAAGACGTTTCTATTACCCGGATCAGGTATCTTTGCGGCCTCCATGATTTGCTTAATCACGTAACCTTGCAAATCCCCAAGCATATCCTTAGACTTAATCTTAGTGCCTGTAGGAGTAGTGAATTGGTTAACCTTGATTACACGCTCCAGTAGCTTCTTGTCTTTAAGGATTGTCTCTACCTGTGGAGTTGGAGTATTCTTATTCTCAACCAATTGCCAAAGAGCATTGTTCTCAGCCTCTGTGCCAAAAGTAGAATACTTCAAATCTAATGTTCCAACAGCCTTACGAAATGAATCGCTAGCTGATTGTGAGCCGTTCTTGAAATTTAAGGGATTTGCAATACTTCTGTCAGCGTCATCCCTGAAAGTAGCATACAATTGTTGAAACAACTTTTGGGATTTCGTTGCTGTGGACTTAGTTACTAAATCTCCATAACCACCGTCACCAAGCCCTTTTAGAACTCCCCACACTTCTTCAGAGTTGAACGGCTGTGTTGAGATCACTTGACCAAAAGTAGGACTACCAACAACCTCATCCACTTGTGCCGTAGTAATACGCATGATTTGATTGGCTAATGCTATTCGAGTCAATTCATCAGCCGGCGCAACCATATCAGGGTACAGTTTTTGCTGCGCCATCAAATACTCATTTGCAGCGGCTGCAGAATTATCAGCGTGGATCGGACCATAAACTGTTCGAGGATAGAGTGTCTTGACTCCTTGACTAGTTGTAGCTGTTAATGTTGACTTGGGATCAACTTTAGCCAACTGTGGCGGCTCAAATCCATAAGATGGGGCCGGGTTCAATTGAGCATGAGCTATCCAAGTTTCAGCTTCCTTGTCAGCCGTAGCATTAACTTGAGCCAACCCAGAATCTAGGCGCCGCTGTAAACTCAACGCCAGATCAGCTGTCGTCGGATTCTTAATTCCACTAGCTTTCTCTGCCCAGCCGATACCCTTTTGGTAGGTTCTACGAGCAGCCTCATCTTGCATGTTGGCTTTTCTTGTAGTGGCCCACAGGTCTTCAATTACTCTAGATATAGGTCGATCTCCGAAGGTCTTCTGCTTATACATACTGTACGTCGCACCAAGATCATCGAGAACCTTATTTCCCGTACTAGGATTCTTCCAATTTTTAATAACTGCGGGCACGGCAAATGCAGTCTCAGCAGCATCTAGCATGAACTTACCGATACCTAGTTTATCAAATGCCTTGTCCCCTACTTTGTTCAAACCAAGCATCTGAAGAGTATTGAAGACACGGGCCTTGAAACTATGTGGCTCGAATCCTGCTAATTCCGCTGCAACAGAAGTTGGCTCATCATGTAGTTGAGACTGAATTGCATTGTCCATGATAAACGATAACATGGTCCTAGCTGTCATTCCCTGCCAAGTAGATCCACCCAACTTTGATGCCATGATTGCACCATCAATTATTGGCCGGGCAAAATCCATAGCATAGTCAACTTTACTAGGTGGCTCGGGCCGCATGGACTCAGGCAACGGATAAGGAGAATTTGCACGAAATTCAAAATACTCCGCTGGAGAATATCGGCCAATCACAGGATCTAACTGAGCAGCAACTTTCTGCTGCATTAGGATCGGCTCAGCATTAAATTCTGGACTCTTGAAAAGTAGCTGAAATGTATCCCCAGACGGAGGAGGTTTTGATGTATCTCCACGCTGTGTTATTGTTGTCCACGTCTTAGGATCAGTTAAGTTCAATTTGTACTTCTCTGAAATATCCTCCCACGTAGCTTCACGTTGTTCTTGCTGGAGTTTGTTCTGAATATAAGATTCAGGCATCTCCCCACGACGTAGCGTATCAATAGTCTTGCGGAAATCACCATAGTCAGGGATTTGGTAAGGGGCAATCGGCTGCGTTTTTACTAATTTGGCTTCCTCAGGATTCGCAGGAATAGGAGTTTCGGGCGCTGGTGCTGCCTCCGCTTCTGTCATCCCAGCAATATTCTGAACTTCGGCGTCGCTTAATTTAGGGGCCGTACCACCCTCACTTGGCTTATTGTAGCCCTCGTAAACAATGGGCATCACAGGACTACGCGGCGGAGTTTTATAGTCTACGGCCGGGTTGGAGTCACGGTAGTTCTTTTCAAAACCACCAATATTACCAATCCCGAATTTCCCAACATCCCCAAGTGCCTTTACGAAGTCAACATTGTAATTACCAGTCCCGTTATTAGGACTATTAGCCTGCGTTGGTTTCTGTGATTGATAAAGTTGAAGTGCTAATTCTTCTTCAGGAGTAAGTTTCATTCCTTGAGGCATTAGGGTCTCCTTAAATTACGAGGAATCTTTACTTCAGGCTTAAATGGTATCGGTGCAGTTTGTTGATTTCCGGTCGGGGGTGTAGTACCCGGCGGCGGAGTCAATAGTGGTGGAGGTTGTAGATTTCTAATTCCCGGTGTTGGAGGTTCAATAATACTTGGAGCCGGAATAGCAGGCCCCGTTGGTGTAGTTCCCGCGCCCGTATTACCAAATTTCTGTTTTGCGTAGGCCCCAGGATCATACTTGTCAACATCTTCCCGCGTAAACAAATATTGCTCAGGTATGCCTTGGCCTCGCATAATATCTCGACGTTGCCAATCGGGCATCCCCGGAGTAAGGCCCTCAAGATATTGTTTTGCAGATGCCTTGAGATTGTCCAACCTAAATTTAATGACAGTCTTAGGATCGCCACTACCACCAAACAAGCCCAAACTAGGCGTGTACTGATTAACAGCCGCATCAGCTTCAGAACCGGAAACTTGACGACCTTGCCCAGCTAATACGGCCGCAAGACTAACCTTTGCTCCGTTTACAGCTTCAGCCAAAGCCTTAGTTTCCGCAGAATTCCGTAGCATGTTGTTGACTACGGCCGCGGGTTTATTACTTGACTCAAGTGTTCTTTCGTACAATGCTTCATAATTCTTGAGTACAGGGATGAAACTACCATAAGTCCGCAGTCCTTCAACTTGCTTGGTCTTAGGAATTACGCCGCCCATATCGTCAACTATTTTCTCTACAAACTTGCGCTCATCTTGTTTCAGCCCAAGTGCAGCAAGCTCCTCCAAGGTGTGCGTCCCATTTAAGAGTTTCTTGGCAATTGGAATTGGGTCAAACTCTGTGCCACCTTGTTTATTAAATTGTGCAATAGACCAACGATTCGCTGCTTCAATCTTGGCCCGCTCCAGTGCAGCCGCATTATCAAGTTCGTGGATTCGTTTAAGATACATGAAGTCAACACTACCCTTGGCAATACTACGATTGTACGCCTGTGTTGCGTCGTCAACTTCATAATCGTGGGCCGTCTTCGCAGTCTGAGCATCAAGTCCAGCTTTGTAATCCAAGCCAGGTTTTTGATTCATCAAACTTAATGTTCCTTGCTGTGTGGCATAGTCCTGCGGTGTCAGCATCACCGATTCTTGTCCACTCGGAGTTGTTACACTTCGACGATCCTGAGGACGCAGCTGTTGTCCCGGGCCGGAGTATTGTGGAAAGTTAGGTGCTGATGATCCAATAGCCGTATTACTTGGCGCCGTTTGTTGTTGCTCGACGGGGGGTGCATTGACAATTCGTTGCTGGGCTTGAACCTTATATCCACTGGGCGCAGGATCACCCTTTTGAATACCGGCAAGAACTTTCTGTTCCTCGCCCGCCATGCGTTGTTTCTCAGCAGCGATTTGGGCTTCCCCAATAGCAACGGCCAAAGCATGTTGTTTTTCACGAAAAGCTAATTCAGCAGCATTTTGATCTTTCTGCTGTTTTAGTTGTTCACGCTGAAACTCTAAACGAGCCGCAGCTTCTTCACCCTCAGCCCTACGGCCCTTGGCACCTTGAATGGCCTTCAATATTGTTTCAACGGCTTCCATTCCCATGATTATTTATCCTCGCCAATCCTGAAATGCCCACGGAGCAGACATCTTCATGCTCAAGATTTCACCGTCACTCATACCGGGGAACGTGCTACGATCATAGTCAGAAACAAAGCTCTGGCCATATCCAGTCTCCCCGCCGCCACCACCAGAGTCCCCATACCAAATATCCGAGCTAACACCAAATTCCTGTGTGGGTGCGGCCCAAGGATCATTAATTTGCTGGCCCCAGTTTCCCGGATCTCCTTGTAAATTCTCGAAAGGATTCCACGGCTGTTGTTCAGCGGGTGCTTCCATACTACCGCCACCAAAATTAGGTGGAGTCAGTTCAGGTTGATAGAACGGATCTTGATAATTTGGATCAAACTGTTCCCAATTGATTTCACCGGGCGTCGCAGGTGGTAAACTTCCGTAATCAATATTCGGCCCCGGTTGACCAGAATCCTCATGAACCTCACCTGTCGTCGGATCATAAACAACACGGCCCGGCGCTGATGTGTCTTCCTCACTAGTAGGCCACGTAGGTTGTTGAGGTTCAGGAAATGGTCCCGGATCTCCTTGTGGCCCATTCCACGGCGGGCTTGGATAATAAATTTGTGAATCTACTTGAGTCTGCTGTGGCGGAATTTCTTGAGTATTCTGAGTTGGTATATTCTCTACAGGTGGTTGTGGTTCTGGGCTTGTTGGTATTGGTATTATGGGCGGAACAACTACGGGCCCGTATTCAATATTCGACTCAACTTGCTCTTTCGGCGGAGTTGGTGCCGTGGGTGTCGGATGCTGCCGCTCAAAATCAATATTTGCTGGCGGTGCTATAATTGGGGGCGTTGTTACTGGCTCTGTTGACTGCGGGGGTTCAACCCCCTCATTAAAACCCGGGATTTTAATTCCTCCCCCAATCTTCTTAGCTATCTCCTTTAATGTATCCAGCCAACTACCACCATCGCTACTTCCACCACTTCCGCCACTTCCACCTGCACCGCCCGCAGCAGTTGTAGATTGTGACGGCGCATTCACACTAGGATTGTTATTAATGTTATATGTGACAGGTTGACGATATTTCCCATACATCTCTTCACTAAGAATAGTAGCTAGACCACCCAGCAATCCTTGAAGTCCACCACCTTTTTGTTCTTCAGTACTCGATGTTCCAGTGGTCGAGCCAATTGTGCTCTGATTAGTGGTTCCCGTAGTCTGTTGATTCGTGTCCGTAGTCCCAGTCTGCGTCGTTGTTTGACCGTGCGGGATACCAAGTGCGAAGTTACCAGCTTGACCCATAGCATTCAAGGTCATCTGTTGTTGCGTCAGCGGTAATGATTGCAGGAACTGGTTCTGGCTAGCGAATCGTTGATTGTCCTGATTTCCTATTGCCACACCAGACGCAGGAGAATTAGCAAGACCACGAGCAGCAAGATTCTCACTAAGTCCTCTTTGTGCTGCCTGAGCGCCCCTATTAATCGTCTGCATCCCGGTATTCTTGATACCTTGCATTGCAGCCGGGATTCCACTAGTAATGCTCCCATACTGTCGAGTCAGCGAATCTATTAAACCTTGCTGCCCTGTCGAGAGGTTCGGCGTAGTAGTATTGACACCACTCTGAGTTGTCGTGCCAGTAGTATTCTGATTCGTTGTTCCGGTGGTATTTGTATTGGTGGCGCCCGTAGTGTTCGTAGTAGAACTACTAGGTGTACCAAAATAACCAGCACCGCCCGCTAACGCCATCAACAAAGAGAACATCGCAGGGTCCGTCTTTTGGTTAACGCCCTGATTAATGTTAACCCCCGGCAATGAGCTAATTGGGACAGTACCACCCGTAGGTACAGTAGTCCCCGGCCCCGGATCACCTGGAATCTTTATAGGATCTTGCGGCCCATTAAGATCAGGTATTGTTATTTGACCTAGATTCTTAAGTAGGTCCGCCCACACAGAACCACCACCTGTAGGTTGAGTCTCTGGATTGAAATTAAGCCCCGGAATTTTCTGTAAATAACTGGTAAGCCCATTAGCAAAACTCGCCATTATGATGCCCTCTTCCTAACAATATTCAATTGCAATTGGAGAGCTACAACAGTCCCCTGCAAAGCAGTAAGTTTATCAATAAGAGCATCAAGTTGACGTTTGGTAATATAATCTCCGGGCAATTCTGCATCAGCAGCTTCCCGTACACGGCGCCCCTTTAAGACAAAGTCCCGAGTAATGAGCGCATCATGTTGATCTTGTCTGAGTTCATTAGTTGGCATAGGTTATCGTTTCTTGCCCCCTAGTGCTATCCATTCGTTCTGTGTATCTCCGCCACTACGGGCACAAAGGATACGGATATAGTATCTGTGGAAATCATAATTCGCAGGCCCGAGTTCAATTCGCACAATATGACCCGACACACCTTTGGGCATAGAAATATTATAAGACCACTGTTCATTGACACGACATTCTAGCTCACCTGTAGCCATCGTGTTGTCGTTAAAATACAGCTTCCAAGGCAATGGTGTGCCCCGAGAAAGTAGTCTTAAATCAAACTGCATGATTTTACCATATCGAGCTAACTCTTCCGGCCCGACTTGATCAAATCTCACACCTTGTGGAAGTGTCTCAACTATTGTTGGTGGACCCGCCAAGCTGCTAACACCATTGATTTCACTAGCATCTTCCCCCCAGTATTCAAAAGGACCCCCATGAAATACCCCGCCGTAATCAGTACCAAAGGCGTCTTCAATAAATTTGTAAACATAGGTCTTTTTGTAGTTATGGTTAAACGTATCCGGTGTAATGGGCACGTTATCGACATTGGGCGTGAAAGTAACACTGTTGCCCAGCGCATCAATTATAAACGGCCATGCTCGAACACGCTTCTCACTAGAGATCCCGAAGTTACTGGGCCGAATTATTAAATGTGTGAGCTGTGCAGGATGCGCCTCGTAATCAAGAGACATCCACTCCTGTACAAAGTTAGCCGCCACGCCATTAACTGTGAATCGGTAAAATCGGCTCGACGGTATGATGTTGGCATTAAGGATATGCAGCGCGGGTGTCGTGCCCGTGAAACTAACAGTGCCAATTGGAGTAGAGAACCCACCCTCAGTTATGACTCCAAAAGTAACAACATCTCCGGCTACACCAAGATTCCCGTGCCATTTGAATGTAAGTGGATCCTTATTGTTCGCGGGCTGCCCATTATCGAATGCTGGGGTAATATAGAAAAAGCTCTGTTTGTCTGTGTTGTTAAGTAATAAATTACTGCGCCTGTCGAAATCCCGCTGAATCTTATCGACATTCAATACAGCAGTCATGCCCCCGCCCGGAATACTAGCTAGCACAGATGCAGACGTGAAGCCTTCATAATGTAGCGTAGCCCAATATTTCCGGGCAATATGATAAACCTCGACCCTCTCAAACACAATGGCGTAGAATTTCTCACCATCAATAGCGCAAGGATAGAAGTAAGTTCCCGGTGCTTGGCCCGGAATAAACGATGAGTTAGAACTAGTTATGCCCGAGTACAAAATATCAGTATTCGGTATAACTAAGTTAACATCGCCGCCACTAGAATCATACATTCTCCAACCATCGCTGGCAAGGCTATAGCAAATTCCGTTGTAGATAGCCACCTGACGTATAACAGGAGGATGCTTGATACCAAGCGGGCGATAGTAAATATCAATAGAAAAGTCAGGGTAAGTCTGAAAAGTGCCTGAAAGAACATAAATATCCTTCGTGGTAGCAACCATAATTGTGGCTACTGCTACTTTGGCCGCCCACAGGAATAGCTCACTGTTAGAGCCATTAATTCTTATTGCCTTTCCAATATCGACGAGATCCGGATTATTGATCTCAGACGGATAGATAAAATTATTCGTAAAATAAAACCATCGACCTTCCATCGGGCCAACAATTGATAAAATGTCCTCAGTAAGAGTAGCCACAGATACGAGATCCGTGTTAAGAATAATGTTTTCAAAGAGAGCTTCTTCATCAGTAACTAAATCAGGATACCCGTTCACCTGTGTTACGGGAGGTTTAATAACCATTACCCTATAATATTGATCCAAACCACCGCCCCTACGGAATACCCAAATCTCGTTAACATCAGCAGTAATACCGCCAAGATTAGGAGTAAGACGAGCCAAGCCATTAGCAAGGTTTGTATGACTGTAAGGCGCAAGAGGCGCGCTCGGCATTGATTTACCAACATATGAGCCATTCTTAGAAACATAGATCTGGACCCATTGATAATCATCGTAGCCGTATCTCAGTGGAACATCGCCACCCTGAAATCCAACCGTTGTTGACCATTGCATCGTGAACTGCACATTTGCAGTCGTAGTAATAGTCGTGCGAAATCCATAAACCGTGGACCAGTTCTTAGTAGACGCCCCGAATTTCTCAAAAGATCCCCGCGGAATATTCAATGATCCAGTCGTTACATTAAACGTGGCAATATTGGTATCTGGCAGCGCCCTGTCATAGACGTAGCGATAGAAATTAGAAACACTTCCCGTTCCATTTGGCTGGTCAAGTAAGAATTCAATAGTGATCCTAGAGATATCCAGCAGAGATCCTACTTGGCGCGCAAACGTGAAATAGTAAATATCACTATCTGTCGGCCCGACACCTGTAATGGGCACCGGAGGAAGCGTGTCAAAGAAATTAGAGTAATCAGGAATGAACCCCAACACAGCACTCATGTCCCCAGTAGATTCATAGGTAACAGTAGTATTGTTGATTGTTGGATTCAGGTAATTAGCGACCGGGCCTGAATATGTTACTCCGCCCACAATCTGCCATTGCTGATTTTCTAAATGTTGCGTGCTTAATATCTCGAAGGTACCAACAACGGGACCACTAGGGGTAGTAAGTCCAAGTGGAACAGTACTCGTCCCATTGTCTTTAATGCGAACAGCACCAGAGCAAATAAGAGTAAAGTCAAAAGCATCAGCGAAGCACGTTCTCGCAAACTTGTTCGACGCATCAACGCTACCGCCTGTAGCTATTACGGCCCGGTTTCTATAAATATTCCCAGCCTTGTCCCCGGCATAATCAGTACGGAGCATATTCATGTATGTCACGTACAAATCACGGACTGTGTCTTGATAAGCTGGAGCAAGTCTTAAACTCCCGCCCGTTAGCCGTACCGCACCATTCTGTTCCAGCTCCAGATTCTGAATATCCGAGAACCCATTCTTCCGGCCCGTAATTGGATCATCGCTGGGAATCCACCCGGCCGAGAAATCATTAACTAGGATTGTTTGTGGCATCGCAACTAAGCTGTTTCCCCAACAACAATAACTACATCTCCGTTAACAAGTGCAGGAGTGATTTGAAGATTGCTCCCAGTAATAGAATAATTAGACGGAGAAAGAACAACATTGTTAATACGAACAGTAACGTAACCAACAGGGGTAAAAGGTAAGCCCAAAATATACTCACCGCCCGCCGCAATGATAAAATAGGTGTGCGAATACTTAGGGTGTCCCAAGCCGAAATCATTAATAGTGTTCCGGTAATATCGTTCTTCTTCAGGTGATAACATATCACTCACTTGTTCCAAACCTGTCAATTGGTAACATTGGATCATGTGGAAGTGTCCGCCCATAGCTTCCTTGGGGAACAACGATTCCGCGCGGCCTCGTGTTTACTGAATCTAGAAAATCTGAAAATCTCGCTTTCTCGATAGCCCACCGTGCAGAGTAATATTTCCAAAGGGACATCTTATTTCCACGCCCCTCACGTTGATACGTTTTCTGCGCAAGGTAATACCTAAGAAGTTGGCGCCTGCTGTAATGAGGGAGCGTAAAGTTAACATTATCACTAATCCTCCAAAATTCACAGATAGCACCACGAGCAATACCAAGCCCGCCCCAAGGATCAGGGACAACAGGTAATGATTGGTTAGGAATAGGGAAAAGGGAAATCTTCCTAATGCCAAGGGTATCATAGATATACCAGTATGGCCTCCCGTATTGCTTGGAATCCTGAAAAATCTCACTCTGGTACCGTTTGGGCATTGGGTCAAGCTTATATCCCAGCCACGTTACGCGCGTAATGCTATTCACATAGTCCGGCAACAAGTACTCAGCTTTACCCACCTCTGCTGGAATCGAGTACCTGTCTTTCAAGAAGTTGATCTCATCAGAGATGCTCTTCTCCCCTTGATTGACCAGCAACTCTAGATCAGCGGAATCAATATTCATCATCGCGGTATTGATTCTCCTACTCTCTTAATAGCGTCACTACGTGCAAATGCCCGGCAACGATCTTGGAACAATACAAACTTGTCCTCGAAATCGTTCATGTAAGTCAAGGCTTTCTGCGATTCCTCGGCTTCTTCAAGTAATGTTCCCAAGGCCCGCCACTCAAGCAAGTCCTGTTGATCTGGTGCAATTACGAACCCGTCCGAATCACTATTGAGCGCCGGGGCTTCTGCGTAGTAGAGACACCTAAGGGTTCCAACCGCGACATTAAATCTCGGTGCAATTGCGATATGTCTAAGACTATGAGGCGACCAAAACTGAGGATTCCCGATCCAGAGTTCCCAGTCGATTCTAAGTCCGTCAAATAGTCTTGCGGGCACGTTATCTCTAAGCCAAAGGTTATCGTTGTTGTTGAAGATTCCAACTGTTCCGATATAGTCTTGAATCCCGAGACTCTTAAAATCATAGTAGTTTTCGTAGCTGAGCCAATTGATATTTGGGGAGAACTTAATGTGACACAGGGAATTTGCGATCGTGTAATCATACGCATCTTGGATATGATTATCAATTTCGGAGTTTTGATAATAGCCGGTTTCGATGCCCTTGAGAGCCAAGGTAGCTTTGATTATTGATCTTAACTCCCCGCGATTCACATTTCCTCCGAAAGTCTAGATTGCCGTAGACGACACTTCTTCACTTCCAACAAATACAGCCACCTTGTTGTCAGTAGAAACACTGATATCATCTACAACAAATATCTTTTGCATGATATCTGATCTATCATGACTCCAGCCATACAGTGTCATTTGTAGCTCTGCACCTAGTTGTTCTGGTGGCAGAATAATCAATTTATTACGCAGTTCAAGCAAAGTCATAAGCAAGTCTCCTTTAGTAGAAAGTCAATTTAATAAAAGGGCCGGCCAACTCAGGAAAGAAAACCGGCCCCCTTCTCCAAGAATCATAGGGAGAAAATGACAAAAAAGCCCTACGACTCAATCGAAGAACTTATTAGCCCATCATTCTAACAAATGACTTCACTTGTTGATAGAGGACTAAGCTAGTATCACCAACCGCAGCAGGCCCGCCAACATAAGCCGGGATGCTTTGTGCTAGCAATACGCTAACCTTGGTCGTTGCAGCCGCACCAACAATGAACGCATTATTAGCCACGTCCATCGTTAATTGCAGCCCCTTGGTAGTTACCGCCGCAGCAGATGGCCACGGATCAGTAGTCAACGCCCGAGTGACACGCACGATTCTGGTGCTCAAGCACAGCCCATAAACTTGGCACTGTCCTGTTACACCGGGAGTAAGATCCTGCGTCAAAATACCAACTGCCGCCGCTGCTTGCATTGCCGCAACTGCTGTGCTTGGCAGAACAACAGCCACGCCGTCGTCAGTGCCATCAAAGCTGAACACAACAGGCGTGCCCAACTTCATAGTTGCGGTCGGTTCATCGCTCTTCACCGGAATGAAGATTTTCTCAGCCTTATCGCCAACGCGTTTGAAATTCATGATTGATTAGTCTCCTTATCTTTCCTGAATTCTTAGCTAGCGAAGGTGCGTGGGATCTTGCCCAGAACACCATGTTTGCGGCGATTGTTAGTTGTGACTTGACCCATCCATGCCAGATGACCAATACGGCTGTCACCATTGATAGGCTTGGCGAATGTTTTGCCTTGCTCATCAGTTAGCATCTCGAAGTCACGGCCCGTCATATAACGAATCTTCATGAACTTGGTATTTGCAGCATAGATAGATCCCCAAGTTAACGAAGACGGCTGGCCGATACCACCGATGGTTACAGGTGCCTTGCCCGAGAAGACATCAGGGACTTTGTCATCCATGATGATCTTTGCTTTCATGAATTTCTTACCCTCGAAAGGATATGAAAAATCAAGCGCATCGGGATTGGCCTTGTACTGCGAGAAATACGCGTGAATGTAATTCTGGTAGCTTACTTGATCCGCCAGAAGTACTGTTGGAGGCCCGCCCGTTCCCAAAGAGCAGGTGTTATACATATTCGTGATTTCATAAATGTAATTCGAATATGTAGTAGCCGTGCTTGTGAATGACTGGTTCTTCCACCACGGGTAGAGATTCTCAGCGATGTTTCCCACAGAAAGAGTCGTGGTATTATAGCTGATGATCTGGCTAATCGGGTTGATTGACAAAGACCCGTTGACACCAGACTGCCGAGGATCAGAAAGCAGGCCCCCATTTGGTTGGTTGCCATGCATGAAATCCTGCGCCCAAGATTCTTGCAAGCCGAGTTCCGTCTGCTGAATCTTGGACTTGACAAAGTTAATAAGACGACCTTGTCCAGAATTCTTCAACACATCACTCATTGCATATACAATGGGCGATGCCTTCTGACGCCACTCAAATACAGCCTGAGTGATTCCATCGACGGGCAGAGTTGACAATTCGTCGTACCCATCATACGAGTCAGCCGGAGCCAACTGGTACATAATAGGTTCACGAATGTCAGTTCCACCGTCGCCCGATTCATATGCGTCCGAATGCAATATCTCGTACAGAATAGCATTCATCGCGCCGATGTTGTCCGTTAGTTTTTTGCGATACAAACTAAGAGACTGAGAAAACAAGGAGTCCAAGTAGACAGTAATCTGACTCGGTGCCCCTACGTCCCCAAATACCATAGCCATAATTTAGGCCCTCTCTTTATCTAAAATTAACTTTTTCCCGCAATGTTAGCATCAGCCATTTTAATGGCTTCATCAAGGGAAATGTCTTTTGGTGCAGCAGATACACCTTCACTTGGTTTTGCTGCTGATTTAGCCAAACGGCTAATAGGAGAAGGTGGCGCTGCTGGCCTTGGAGTAGAAGAAGGTTTTGATTTAGGAGCAATATTGAGATTTTGTAATGCCATCTGCCCGATAGATCTAATGTAATCCTTAACTGGGATCTTTCCACTAGGGGGCAGAATAGCAACAAGTCGGGTCATTTCATCTGCAATGTGATCTGGTAAGTTGTCCTCACCAATGAATTCCTTTGCAAATTCTTGTGTGATTTGTAAATTCGATTGCGTTGCTGCGGCTTGGTCTGTCTGTGCGAACCTCGCCTGTACGGGCCGCATTTTCTTATCTACGATCCGCTCAATTGCGGGCGCAATCTTCTCCGCGAAATCTGAGAACTCAGGCCCCAATTCAGCCTTGACGAGATCAACAACTGTGGGTTCCGCAGCTTTTCGACCCTGATGTGCTTCCCAGTTCTCTTGTAGATATTTGATAACTCCACCGGCCCGCTTTTCATCATTTACGGCCTGATAGAGATTGACAGCGTTATCAAATGCCTCTTTGTCAATACCCTTGGACTTTAAGAAAGCCTCGACGGGATCAACTACGGGCGCGGGAGGCGGCGTGGATTCTTTATTTTCAGCGGGAGCCGCAGATTGACTTTTATCAACTTGACTCCCGCCGTCAGTGACAGGCGCTTCTCCTGCCTCCGAATCCATATTCCCGGCCGCCCGAGAAATAGCATCATCTAAATTTGTAATAGCAGTTTGGTCAGACATATTAAGAACCTTTCTTTTTCGTAGCTTTAGCTTTACTCATGGCAATAGCTACAGCCTGAGCTAGCCTCTTTCCTGAGTCTCGTTCCGTAGCGATATTCTCGCCAATCACCTTTTTGCTCGATCCTGATTTCAGTGGCATTTCATTCACTCAACAATCTTGTTTCGGGCCGCTCCGCCTGTAATGGCTTACCACGCCAGCCTTGAAAACCGGGCCGGGGTTTAACATATTTCACGTCTTTGTAACTCCCCGTCCTTATTAATTCGTTGCGCCGGTCAATAGCCTCATTGTACTTGGTTAGTAAGTTGATTGGTAATCTGCTGGTCGCCGGGAGTAGCCAACTGTCCTGCAAGTGCTCTTGCTGCGTTTGCGGGATTTTCACCACTAGACGTATTTTGTTGTTTTTGACGAGGTTGTGTGTTTCCACCGGCTTGGCCTCCACCTTCCGCCTTTTTCTGTTCTTCCAGCAATTGTTGAACTTGTTGCTGCGCTAAAATAGCTGACTGCATCTTTTGAATAACTTTCTCATTCCTGTAGCCACTCTTAAATGCTGTCTCTCTTACTAAGTCGCCATCCATTGCAAGATGAGGAAACTGTATAAGCAGAGAATTGAAAAGCTGGAAGGCTTGTTGATCTTGCTGTAATGCTGCGGGCGTGGCATCTGTTACATCCAGCCGAATACTGAAATCGTGCCCGTCCATCAATTGCGCCGCATAGACTTGTTGATATTCCGCGGCCATAACTTGTTCTTCTGGCACAGGCGGTGATACCTGAGATTGCACCTGTGGGTCCTGCGTTAATTTCACCCAAATAGGAGCCTCGAACTTCTCTTGCATAGTAAGCAAAGCATACCGCCCACAGTCCGCAACGAAGTTCCCGAAATCCAATAATTCACTGGATTCAATAATGTTGGCCCGCATAGCTATGATTTTGCTTTGCGTTGCCGTTTGTTGATCTGCGACACCTCTTGCTTCAGCCGAAGTTCCAGACATCTGGTTGAAATCATCTTTACTGACCACGAAGTCTTCTGTAGTTTGCTGTGTTTGGTTCGGATTTGTGATTCCACGAAGGGCATCAATTTCCTTGACAACGACAACAGTTCCTTCGCCACCTGCCGTAAATTTGTCGATTTCTTCCGTGTCAACTTTGTTTTTCAATACTTGGTACTTATTGGTAAATCGGCGCCGGTATGACCGCATCTGCTGGCGAGATTCATTAATTTCATCCTGAGGAGAAAGCCAAGAGTAAACTGGTGGTATAGGATAAAACCCTTCTTGTCGAAACATCCATCTAAGGTCCAGCAATCCTCGTTCAAATGGCTCTGCCCACAATTCATCTCCACAAGAGTTGAGGAGCCGTCGTTGTTTCGCAACATTATCGAACACATGGTAAACCTTAGTTATCTGCCCTTCACGAAGCATGGCCCGTAGCTGGTCTGTCAATTCTACGGTACTAATAGCTCTGCTTCCTGAAACTGACCCGGAGTATGAATCCTCGCGGATCTTAGCTTTGTCAATCCCGTCCACCTTCTCAAGCTGTGTTGTGTAATAGTAATCACAATACCCGTACCACTCAATATCCTCAAGGTCCTGTTCATCAGTCACACAGGTTATGAATCTGGTAGGATTGACGCGCTTGAAATACAAGGATTCTGTTACTGTTAACTCCTCGGGCTCAATGATCTTGCCCTCGGCTGGTTCCCCATAAGCACTAGGTTCGGTCCCGTATGGCGCCAAGGCAAGAGGATTTCGATAATCCGCTGCGTGCCCGACTTCCATGATTCCGAACTGGAAGAAACTGTCTTGACAGCACCGTTTGATCTGTTTTGCAAAACGTAATCTCTTAATTCCCACTTGGCTATTAAGTGCGTCTTGCTTAAGCTGTGCCATCTTTACAGCACTGTCAAGATTCCAATTTGCCATTCCCGGTTCAGGGGTCAGGATGAATTTAGGATTGTGAAAGCACAATGATGCGAGCTTAATACGAATCGTGGATTGTACTAAGTTCAGAGTATATGGATGTTCGACGGGTGCTGGCGTTTGAGGATTCTTCCATTGCTTGCCCTCAAAGTAACGGTTAATCTTAGGAATCTCGAACTCATGTTCCCAGATCCGCTTCCCGTCCTCGCCCACCGTTAATTTTTGATCCCAAATATTCTCAGCCAACTTGTGGACCTCTCGACATCTGTAATGCTAGAAATTGATTAAATCGAGCGAAACTACGAACCGGGGGCCGCTTCTTCTCGACGGGCCTATTCGATCCGTGCATGGAAATACCATATCTTGTGCAATCATACGCGTGGTCAACTACATTCTTGTCGCGGTCATCTGCGTAGAAGTTCTTCCCGTTGACTGTGCTAAGTAAGAGTTTTCGCTGTGCCTGAAGTTGCTGATAAGCATGAGAGCAGCCATTGGGATAATCAGGCGTTTTCTTAACGAAGTAAATACCAGGAGCCGGTCGGATTCCCGTAACCGGATGAGCGTTTCTTTCAGAGATGAGCAACCCTTCGTTAATGCGGTTCCTAGTTGCGAACTCATTGTTATCCGCTGGTAGGAAATAAAGCTCGGGGGCGTTGATTGCATCGTCCTGATATTCTTCCGCAACACTCCAGAACCCACCGTCTTTTTGGCTGGCTTTCTTAAAGATCGAAGGGTCGGCATAAGAAGCTGAATACTCCTCTCCTTCACTTAATGCTGTGATCTCTTTCCTGTGATAACTGATCGGGCGGCCCGGTACATAATATTCGCGGTAAAATATGATATTGCCATCCAGAACAGCCATCCATAAACAACAAGTTGGAGCGGAATCTCCATGATCCAGAATACGATGCAGACTGCCCTTACTTTTTATCTTCGATAACAGTTCTGCTGTTGGCTCTAACAACGATTCCCGGTGCATTGTATGGATTGCTGCATCACTATATCCCCACTCACCACGAATGTAACGAGATATCCATTCCGGGTCTTTTTCCTTTATGAGCTTTAGATATGTTTCGCTACTTCCTAATTGCGGGTCCCATTGTCCATGAATCCAGTGCCACCCTTGCAATCGTTCTTCACTATCAGGGTGTGCCTTACGATAGATGAAATGGTGGGGTAAATCTGGATTTGACAACAATAACATATAACTAGGGGCCAATGGTCTACCAGTGAATCTAGAGACAGGCCATTCAGGAAAGGCATTTAGTAACCTTTGGGGAACTTCAACACCCGACCATCGCCCAACACGCGAGTCGAGAATGTCGAACGTCCCTTCCTCGATTTCTTCCGCTTGGTCAACCGTACAATTATTAATTTCAAAGCCGCGTAACGTATTCTGATCCGCTTTGTCAAGATGCAGCCAAAATGTAATTCCGCCATTTTTCCAGACTGTGTGCCCTTTCTGTTCATTGTGAGATAAGATCATCTCGGGCGGCACAATTTGAAAGAACGTCTGCATCGTTGTTTTATTCAATGCAGTAAACGTCTGGCGCGCCATGAGAGATCTATAATTCGGAAACTCTGCATGGAGTACCAGGTTACGAACAATAGCAATGAATGTCTTGCCGTTGTTGAATCCGCCAGAAAATACTATATTCCGCGCGGTTGAGTAAAAGCACTCCCGCTGCGGTGGATTGGCGAATTTGAAATTGTAGTCCACTATTAAACTTCGTACACCCCTTGCAAGTATATTTCACCAGCCGGGCTTCCCACTTCGGCAGTATCAAATTTACAATAAACAATAATTGCAAAAGACCCGCCCGGTAATACATAGACAGCACCCATACGCGGAAAACTATCACCATTGGGATCAGGAGGAAATGCTACATTACGAGATCGCCAGCCATGCAATACTTGTGCCTGAGCACCAGCTGGGGCAACTGGAAGTGATATTTTGAAGCTGCTATTACTATCTTGACCGGGAAGACTCGGCCCAGAACCAGCAACTACGGTAGGTGAGAATTTAAGCCGAATCTTAACCGAGTGCCCGTTCTGCTGATAAAATCCAGTTGCATTAGCAAATGTTAATGTTGCATTCGTTACAGCAGAGAATGTCGGTGTATATGGAATCCAAGCCGTATCTTGTGGGAGTGCAACTACTTTAACAAGCGGAGGGCTAACACCCATATCAACGGTAAATTGAGATGGATCTAATTTTGCCAGATTTAATGTTATAACTGGCGTGTTCGCCTGCATCGTACTGGCGCCAACGATTAAGATATCGCCCGGCACAGGAATTGATGTGAATGTTACATTCGCAACTTTATTAGGTGTGCGCGGCAGGGGCGGCGGAAATGCTGTACTTCCTACTGGTATGGGCATGATGATGTCTCCGATTACAGAATCTCGTATGTTCCAGAAAGGTAGATTGATATTAGTGCCGGATTAACAGGAAGGGCACCCGCAAGACCATTTGCATTCACAGCCCCATTTCCATCAATGTAAGCTGATGCCGATATGTGTACGCCATTTCCATCGTTCATTGAAATTGCAGCCGCATGACGAACATTAGTATTGGCCGGAACAGGAAGTCCCGTAAATAAGATTTGAGATGAGGCTGCAACAATGGTCCCCCGCCACCCGATTTCCCAACTAACAGTTTTGCCTTTTGTTAATTTCCGAGCCACGAGAAGAACATTGGTCGTTGCTCCAGCAGGAGACGATGTAATTACCGGAGTCCATGAAGTCCAAGCCGGATCAGCAACGATGACGCCAGTATTGATCTTAACAGTATCCGGGTCCGTACTGGTATCCAGAATAAACTGTGTCGGGTCGAGTTTATTAATTCCGAGCACCAGCACTGGAATGTTAGCCTGAGTCGTAGCCGATTGGATCATTAAAATGTCGCCCGGTGCAAATGGCTGCACGGACTGAATTGACTGGACTATGGCTGCATGGGGGAGAGGGATTGTGCTCATTGTATTTGGTTCTCGCTTTCTTGTTCAATGATCAGACAAGAACTGTCGGGAGCTATCCTTATGCGGCCCGCTGTCAGCCCGGCGTTCTTAACGATTACGGTTAATTGTTGATCGACGGCATTCTTAGTGACCAAAAGCTCATCGTGCATCTCTTTAGCCTTGCCGACCAAAGCATAATAGTTGACTTCAAGTTTCTGAAGTTTGTCCTGATTAGCCTTGAAGTATTCTTGTTCTGCCTGAGTTAGTTTGTGTTCTGAAGTAGTAATCATAAAAGCATGTTAAACAATACTAAGAATAATGCCGCCCCGAACTGTAACCGTTTGGCCGCCCGCCGTTGTGAATGTCCCAGTAATCCCAGTCCCAAAACCGGTAATACTAAATGTATCAGATCTGACATCCCCGCTCGGGCCTACAATTATGGCCGCCGCTCGAATAACATTTGAGGCGGTTAAGGCATGACAATTAAAGTCAGCATACGCGGCTGTTGATGGATTTAATACACTGAGCACGCCCGCTGAAGCTCGGGCCAATCTTACATCAATGGTGCCATAGTAATCCGGCCCGCTTGCCCAATCAATAGGTTTAAGGTGTCCGAGAATCAAGCCCACCTGTTGACTTAATACTGCTGAGAAATTAGTACCATCCCCCATAATAAGATGCAGCGCGTTCTTTATTTCACGGTGGGTGGGACTCGTTAAATTACCTATACCATCAATTTCCCAGTCATTACCAGTATTTGCTTGATTAACAATCTGAACCGGAGATACACCAACGGGCCGTATGATTAATGCACCACCATTGATATACCCACCTGTGGTGATGCTGCGGGTAGTATTGCTATTCAAGTGTCCATTAGGATCAATGAACCACTCAAGGCCGCCACTAGTATCAAATATCAGTAATCTATTAGTGGCTGCAATTCCATGCACAACAAGACAGGCAACATCTACAGCAGCACCAGCAGAAGTTAAACTAAATCCTGCGCCGTTAATATTTTGCTTCCAAGGAGTTTGTGTTGCGGCTACACCTAAATAGGCTGTAGTCTGAACTGTGGTATCTGCAAAACCAATAGAACCAAGCGTAAGAATGCTTTTGAAAGTAGCGGAACTTAAATTTCCAGTAGAATCAACAAGCCAATCCCATCCAGATCCTGCATCATTTGTAATGCCGAAGCGTTGCACACCCGCAACGGGCCAAATAATAATTTGCCCAACCTGGCTTAGTGTTTTTCTTGCACCATCAATATTCTGAAGCCACGGAGTTTGTGTTGCAGGGATACCGGGGAATGCAGTGATTTGATTTGTGGAATCCGAGAATCTTAAAGTGGAGATGTTATAGATTCCGCGCCCGGTGTTAGTGACCAACGATCCATCTGGAGTGATCGCCCAATCCGCAGCCGTTGCTCCGGCGTTGTAAATAATAACTGCATTGTCTCCAGCTTTGGGGAGGATTAATAAACCCCCTGCCGCTGTAGCAAGCCCACCTCCACCCGCTACAATTCCACCAGCATTAATACTGCTGACATTAGTAAGTGTGTGCGCCCCACCATCAATGTTAGTCTGCCAAGGAGTCTGTGCTCCTGATCCTGCTGCGAACGCTGTAGTCTGGACTGTACCATCTTTGAAAGTTAATGTTCCTGCGCCCGTAGGACTAAATGAAATTGCACCAATTCGAGCTAATGAACGGTTGGTATCACTTGCAAGATGCCCATTAACATCAATGCCCCAATCTATGACTCCGCCTGAATTATAAACTAACCAAGGATTTGTAGCGGCTAATGGACGAATGTCATGGGCGGCTGAAACAATAAGCCCATTAACATTTAGAGTGGCCACATTCGATAAAGACCGGCCCGCTCCGTCTATGCTCTGGAGCCACGGGGTCTGAGTAGCAGCAATGCCTTTGTATGCTGTAGTCTGAGTTGTTAAGTCTGCAAACCCGATAGCCCCGAGTTTTGTTATTGTCCGGCCCGTATCCGTGGTCATATTCCCATCGGGGGCGACATACCAATCCCAAGCCGTATTAGCAGAATTGCGAATAGTAAGTGGGAATTGTGCTACTGCGGGCCTGATTTCTACACCGCCACCAACAACATAACTGAACCCACTAAGCTTAAATCCGTTGGCATTAATATCTTGGAGCCAAGGAGTTTGGACAAATGATATTCCGGGAAAGGCTGTTGCTTGGCTGGTAAGATCAGTGAATCGTAAATTTAATACATTGTCAAGATTATGACTATCAGCGTCTATGTCACTGAGCCAAGGCGTTTGTCCTACGGCCCCGGAATTAAAAGCTGTGGTTTGTATTGTTCCGTCCGAGAATTGAATGTACTGAATATCAAATACATAGAATCCTGCTGCATCAATGGGACTATGCCAAGGGGATTGTTCTGGATGGGCAGTAATTCTTAAAGTCGGCGGGGTGGTCGTTTCGTCAAGGGTAAAGCTGTCAGTGTCAATTTGATTAACTGTTAAATCCAGCACCGGGACATTAGCCACCGTAGTCATAGCACTGACGGTTACTAAATTCCCGGGCGTGAAGATTGCTGATTGTAGTGAATTAACAATCGCCTGAAATTCAAGTGTTGGCACTGAGGCCCCAGACTACTATTTTTTGGTAGCTTCCGTCTGTTTAACAGCGGGCGCGTCTTTAGTAGAAGGGGGTAAAGTAGCAGGTGTTGCGTGGACTGGATTTTCGCCCAGTGGTGTTACGATGATTTTTGGTTCAGGCGGGAATATAGAAATCCGGCGCGTGAGAATCATAGCATACTGCGCCATTGCGTCCCGCTGGTCAAGAAGTAAGCCCCGTTCTTCAATGGGCAATTCCTTAAATTCCGGCGCCTCGTTGATAAAGGTCTTTAACTTGTCGAGCATTTCGACTAAAGTCTTGTGCTCTTGAATTACACGTTCTTGATGTGCTGGCTGTGACATTTTATTGAACTCTCCTGATTGGTACATCGAGCGCCCCAATGATTCCAAACACACTGAGAAGCCACAAAACTAAAATAATTACGACTGCTATGTTAAGCAATCTCTTAATGTTCGGCTCCATTGGAATATAGGCATTGATAGCCCACATGACAACTCCGACTACAACGAATGTCAGAATCAATGTAATGAGGGTCATATTAACCTCTACTCAACTGTGTTGCCTCTTCAGCATCAAGATCCACAACAAAGGGCCGGAGCCATATGAATTTGTATCCCATAATACCACAGTGGGATTCAGCTCGCTTCTTTGCTTCTTGAAAGTTCCCGGAATAATAAAAGATCTTTGTTAAGCCCGGATTCACTCCATGACGATAATACATGCAAAAGAGATTTCCGCCGGCTGCTAATGTTGATACTGCATTTGCTATTTCAACAGCATCGGGGATTCCAGGTGTCGGGTTCGGGACGTTCTCAAGATTGGGATTTGTTAGCACAGAGGACATAAGAGTAGGTTCTTTCTATACAGCATGAGTTTCAACATTCTGCGGAAGTATGGACATATCCAGAATACTAGCTTCGGGCCGGGGTATTAAGATCGGGTTCAACCCCTTAGGGGCCTCAGAGTCAAGAATGTTAATCGAGACAATTAGGCCCCCATTTGCAATCTGCGGCTTCAATAGCTGATGCATTTCCATAAGCATCTTGATAGCTTGAATCCTAATAGACTCAGATTGCGAAGTCTTAATAAGATCCCCCAACTGCTCAAGCGTTGCCGCAACAGTTAGATCATTTCGTTCTAATATCTCCGGTGTTGTTGGCGGGGCCGCGCTTTTCGGACGTAACAAGCCCAAGCCCTCTAAGACTGATGTTGCCGACTTTGTTGTTGTGGAGCCGGATGGTGGAATCGGCTGCTGTAGAATTTCCGGTTGCATCGGGGACGGTGAATTCAGAACCCGTTCCGGCTCTTGATTCTCGGCCCGCTGTGCCGGTATCTCTATTGGGTCCGCCATCTGTGGTCTGAGGAGCATTGTTAGATTCCTGAGTAGAAGAATTCTCGGCCCGTAGTGCAGAGACTAACGCCTTTAATGGCGAATGGTCTATACGATCCTGAGCTTCTTGCTGAGATAAGAACATTGAATCCTAGTAATCCCGTGGTGTTAATAACACGAATAGTTACACTACGGGCGCTGTGCTTTAAGGACAAGTGTACCATAAAAAGGCAAACGGAGCCAGAAAAATTTTCAAAAAATTCTAAAGGGGGTGTTAAAGGTTTTAATAGGTAGGTTATGATTCTTGAATTTTTATTGCAGAGGGGCGAAGCCCGAGTTGCGGAAAAATAATAGCGGATTTTTTTAAAATTTGTATGAGATGTAAGTCCGCCTGCGGCGGAGATGAATTTTTTAGTACTAGTACCGGATCGGGGAGTGGTACCAGTACTAATTGAATCAAATTTAACAATCGGTAAGAATTACTATAATTGTAAAATTATGAGCAATCATTGCACAGTAATAATGACTGATTGTTAAATCTTACGCAATCATTGCACACGCCGCGGTACTATAGGGTACTGACTAGTACAAAAGCGAAAATCATAATCGAAGAAAAGTACCGATTCCCGAGTACTATCGAAAATCGGTACTTGACATTTAGTAAGATTCTAGCTCCCTATCGGGATCCCAATATGATCTAGACATACGCGCTAGGCATGTGGAACACAGCGAACTACTAGCGCCCTTGCGTAACATTCTACCGCAGTCAACACAACGGAAACGTCCATGTCTGTCTGGACAGTCGTTAGGCTCATGCCCACAACAAGGGAAGTCCTCACATCTAGGCATGATAAACCTCCGCAACATAAGAGACGCCCCTAATATCAGGGGCATCCTTATCTAAGCCGTACACTAGCATTGTCGCTAAGACGCGTTCAGTGTCGCTCAGCATTCCCATAAGCCGGGAATCCCTTACAATGTGGAGCATCGCGTATAACTGCGCGTAAGGATCGCGGCTGCTATTGCATTCGGCGTCCAACATAGCCAGCACTAACAGCTTCAATCGCGCAACCTTTTGACGGCGCAAAATGGAAAACATTATTTTGTTACCTCATCTGCGTCGGGCGTTTCCACAATCTTTTCGACTGTCTTATAGTCGAACGATTCAAGGCAAGCCATTCCTTCGACTGCCTGCTTCCATGCTTTAAGATCATGCTCGAAAGACCATCCCGTGATGCCCTTGTTCGAGGTCTTAATCAGTTCGTCCGACATCTCTTTAAGATGCTTTTGAGCGAAACTGTGGAGCCGATAATATGTATCGGGCGTCATTGTCACAACGTAGTGTGATTCATTCTTTACTGTCTTAGCCATTGTGTAACCTTTCAGGATTTAAAGTCTCTCGACTATTAATGTTTGGCGTTTTTATCAGGAACGCCTTAACCTGTATTGTTACTTTGCTAACAATTGCGCCTTTAGCTTGGCGATAACGCGCGGTGAGTTTTTGATGTCATCAATAACACTAGCGCGTAACGCCGCCTTTTCCTCTGCTGTCATATCATCCCGCAATGACGGCTGCATCAATCCGTTAACAGTCTGGTTGAATGCTTTGTCCGGAGCCGCTGTTCCTGCGAAGTTCTTATCTGTACCCTTAACGATCCAAGAATGCGGATCAAGGTCAGTGCTTTTCTTAATCTCACGACGTTGTACAATCTCAAATGCGATTTTGTACAGTTCAAGCCTCAACGTAAGATCAGGAACGCGAGCAACGAAGTCCGCATCACTTACGATGGCGGGATACTTTGCCTTGCGTTCTACCGTTACATAGTCCACAGTGTCCAAATCGAATAACTGTGTTTGGACCGTAAATTCTACGGTCTCTACTCCGGTGGCGGTATCAATAACAGGTGCCGTGTTTGGCACATTTTCGATCTCTGAAGGTGTCATTATTTCTCCTAAATAGTATTTGTAGTTCAGTCATAATTGGCTGCTACATTGGACGCTACGGTTATCAGTTCGTCACGCCTATGTAATCTCCAGTATTCATGTTCTACGATTGGAGTCTCCTTTCGTTTTTGGATGCTCTATGCCTGCGCTACGCTGAGCTATGTTGCGAGTTGCGTATCAGGTTCAAGCCTGCCCGAGCTATTCAGTTGTCAAACAAGGGCCGTGGCCCTAACCACTCAGTCCCAAACCACCGACTGAAAGACCAGTTTAAACCCATTCGGGCGGAATGTCAATACTTATTTGTGATGCGGGATTTAACACCGCATGGGACCGTCCGCGGAATCATAATTCGTCGCATATAATGATACGGGAAAATCGTTAAAACGTAAAAAATACCGTATGCCCGTATTGAGCCTACAGCGAGCCGTGAGCAATCGTTATTTTTCAGGCTATGTAGGGATGTCGGAATTATTGAACGCATGGCGCGCGCTCTAGGTGGCAAGGAAACGATATTTTTGTTCGCCTTTTCTTTTTTGGCTGTAGAGAAGGCGAAGATCATTATTCTTTAGAATCAACAAGTTAGCGATACCTGGCCTCCAGCGATTATTACCCGGATAGAATCATATTTTACCCGGATAAAAACCCCGCGGAGGGGCCGGCTCGGCTTTTTCCATTCCCTATAGGCCAACTTCGCAACATATGCGCCAATTACTGTTCCCTGCCCCGTAATAAATACCGACCCGTATGGCCCCAAAAACACCCCATTTTTATTAATTTCACTTCTTTATAAGTCAACTTCGCAGCATATGTGGGAAATTCAATACTCCAGAAGAAGAACCAATTATTAATTTTCCGTGTTCTATAGGCCAACTTCGCAAGGTATTCTGAAATTTAGAAAGTAAGGAAAGTGTGGATTTTAGGCCCCCAGTACTAAAGTTTTTTTATGGCTGGCGTATACCTAGCGTATTGAAGCCGTACAAATAACACACAGTTTCCGCAGATTACATGGTACTAGTGACGTTTGTTTTCAATAGGTTGTAAAGCTTTTCGCTTACCCCAGAGAGATTAGAA
>Ga0247783_1000075_pt1 | contig 31285 bp, 35 predicted proteins | sample UWRJL064202C5_FD_179911 | JGI IMG/M metagenome (GOLD analysis project Ga0247783, IMG submission 179911) | Plant litter microbial communities from Arlington Agricultural Research Station in Wisconsin, United States - UWRJ-L064-202C-5 | ecosystem: Environmental > Terrestrial > Plant litter >...
GGGGCTGTTTGAGTTTTCTATGAATCTCGCCATCACCCAAAGCGCAACCCCAAAAACACCTCGTAAGCCAAATGGACATTCGTCTAGCTACTCGATCACCTACGGCGAAGAAGTGATTCACTTCACGCGGGAAGATCGCACTAGCGGTGTTCAGCGTGTCCTTATACAAGTGCATCCGGATTGTTCGGTTATAGTCCAGGCACCGAGCATCGCATCGCAAGTGGACGTTATCGCTGCGGTAAAAAAACGAGTGCGTTGGATCTACAGCCAACTTAAAGCCTTTAGATTGCAGCTAGAACACAGCACACCACGCAAGTTTGTCAGTGGCGAAAGCCATTATTATTTAGGCAAACAATACGTCCTCAAAGTAGTTGAATTGAGCAATCAACCACCTTACGTAAAATTACTGCGCGGAAAAATCGAAGTCGGCCTTACACAAAAAAATCGCGATAACGTGAAAGTATTATTGGAAGCCTGGTACAAAGAACGGGCAAAAGATGTTTTCCATCGCCGCCTAGATGCAGTCAACGAACAGGCGTTGTGGGTTAAAAACATACCACCGCTACGCATTCAGGTCATGCAAAAACAATGGGGCAGCTGCTCCCCAAGCGGCAGGCTCACGCTCAACACCCATTTAGTAAAAGCACCCCGCGAGTGCATCGACTACGTAATCCTCCACGAGCTATGCCACATAGCCGAACACAACCACAGCAAAAAATTCTACAGATTAATGACGCAGGTTATGCCGAATTGGGAGAGGGTGAAAGCTAAGCTGGATGGGATGGTTGAGAGAATTTTTTAAGTTAAGGATATTTTATGAAAAAGATTAATCTAGAGCCACAAGATAAGTTACGTAGAATCAAAACAGCAATAGTGATGAGCGATAGTAGGATGTCTCTTTACGACATAATTAAACAAGATGAATCAGCGTTTTCGGGCTTTAGGATTCTATATGCTTCTGACTTTTCAGGCACTCCAGTTCAACAAACGTTTAGAGTCAATAATACTAATATCGCGGTTAAAAACATATTTTGTGGGTCAAGCTTTCTTGCGTATTCAGATGAAATCAACAAACAAATGCTCAAGGGGAAGGCTGATTTACAGTTTCCATTAAGAATGATATTGGATACGAATGTATTGTCCGATTTGAAATCTTTTTTTACTGATGAAGACTGCAAGAAAAAGGAAAAAATTCGGGATACGTTAGAATTTATGTTTATAAATATGAGGAAATCATATGATTTTTCATTTGCAGCCTTGGAGAATGTACGTGAACTATCTAAACCAGGAAATCCATGGCCTTACGAAAAAATTATAATTATAAAAACTATAGAGGCCTGTAACACATTGGATGAGGCGATAGAAAAATATGCTAGTTATAATGGATGCTATCCAGAAAAATTAGTGAAAGAGGTAGATAATTTTTGGGAGCTATATTCGACCTCAAAGGAAATTATTCAAGCATTTACAAGAAGAGATCTTGTTTATTGCTTGCTTCTAAAAACTTTTATCAATTGTTGGCATGGTAAAAGTATCCATCAAAATATTAGCGATTTAGTTGATTTTTGTCTCGATAACTTTTCATTAATTCCTATGAAAGAAATATATTTTTCATGGAAAATATCTAAAGGCTTTATTAATCCTTTAGACCGGCTTTCGATCTTTGATGAGCCTGAGTTTAAATCACCAAAAAAGAATTCTGCCAGCCGAGTGTCTGCTCTAGCGTGGGATTTGTTTATGTTTAGATGGTGCGAAACATTAATGACGGAAACAAAGGGGTCTACTTTTTTTATTCCTGCAATAACTACCTTCGACAATACATTCAGTCAAGCATTTGATTTGTGCCCGCTTAGAGCAATCATTTTCAATGAGAAGTACGGCTTGGTAGATACTGTTTTTGACGATGAGCATGAATTTCAAATTTATTTCAATGATAGTCTATCGGAACATCAATTCGCGAGAATTCAGGATCCATCTAGGAGATCAAGCAAGCCATATGTTAGCAAAATGCTACTAAGTAAATTGATATATGAGCTCGAGGGATCCATTAAAAATATGTGCTAAAAGAAAACGTACCTAACGCGAGCATTCATGGTTTGAGAAACTTTAGTTAATTCTCTTCTATGCGTTTAAACAGCTCTAAAACAGTTATTCCAAGTGCGCTAGTTAATTGGTAAATCTTGGTTAGGGTGACGTTTTTCTCGCCACGCTCGATGTGCCCCATGTAACTGCGATCTATAGCCGCCAGATCAGCAAAGGCTTCCTGGGAAAGTCCTCTTTCTTTTCTTAGCTCTCGAACCGCCTTGCCAAATGCCACTTGATGTAAATCTTTCATGTTTGTCCAGCTTAAAAGCTAGAACTATCAAGTTTCACAGCTTATTATTCCACGGACTAAAACTCCCATTTTGGGTGCCGTGAAAGCCCCTGAAGATAGGGCTAATGAGGACTTTATGATGATAGTGGTTGAGAAAAGCGTTGATCGAATTGAGACAGGGCGTTGCTGGGCAGCGGTGAATGATGATTATGTAGTTGCCGTTGTATCGATGAGGCCGCCTAGAGACGTGGAAATGGATACATATCGCACGCATGCTATAGAAGCATTGCAAGTCCTGGGATCGGTTCTTTCTGGGGATGTGGTGGACATTGACGGAAAGAAAGTCTTTTGTAAACGGTTATCGCACAAGAATAGAAGTAAGAACTCTCAAGCCATTCGTGCTCCTAAAATGTATCAGCTTTTGGAATGAGGAAGGTTGGGAAGGTTGGGGGAAGCCGGTTACTTATTCACCTCGAATAGACCGGATTAAATTTGGGCTAGCTGATTTATTGGTGTCCATAACCTTCTATATGTCCATATCCGAGTTAAGCGATGTATATAACCCGTACGTCGCTGCCTTCGTCGTTATGTAAATAGTAAGGCTCATCTTCCGGTACGGCATGATTGAAAAAACTTTCAAAATCTTTGCGCACCGTTGGATCTGCATTTTCATTGATGGTGAGTGAGGCGGATGTGTGTTTGATCAGGATATTGACTAGACCAATTTTATAATTGGCCAGTTCGGGTAGTTGACGCAGGATTTCATCGGTAATCAGATGAAATCCACGTGCGCGAGCGGTCAGGTGAAATTCTTTTTGACGCCACATATTAATTGCTAACAGTCTTTTTGGTGTTTAGGGCCTGGTTATCAAATTGAATACCTTGCCAGCCGAATTGCATAAAGTTGCGAATATTTTGATGGTCTTGTGCCTCAGGATATTGCAGTACATCAACGCGATAATACTCGCCAAAGCAGGCGAGTGTTTGCTGTTCGCTCAATCCGTGCAATTTTGCAAAGGAAAACAATTTACAGGAGCTGGAGTTTTGTCCTGCTTCGTTTTTTATTGCACCATTCTGGAATGCAGTCGGTGTGAAATCATAGTGCGCTTCGATCACAGCAATGGTGTCGGTAAATTGGATACTATGTGGAGCTGAATGAAGTGTTGCGATAAAGCTATCAATAGTCATGTTCTTTCTCGGTTATAGAAGATTGCAGAATATTTTACCTGTACAAGGGAGAAAAGAATAATTCTTATTCCTTGGCTGGTTGTTCTGCTGCAATTGCGCTATGGTTGCGTTATATCCTCTAAATTTGTCAGGGATTGCCATGGCGAAAAAGCGACCGATTTATATTCCCTTTGCGGGGCCTGCGCTACTTGAAGCACCTCTATTAAATAAAGGCAGTGCCTTTACCCAGCGCGAGCGGCAGCAATTTAATCTTGAAGGGTTGTTGCCCTACAACATTGAAACGATTGAGGAGCAGGAGGCGCGGGTTTATCAGCAGCTCTGCTCATTTGAATCGCCTATCGATAAACATATTTATCTGCGCAATATCCAGGATACCAATGAGACGGCCTATTTTCGTTTGGTGACTGATCATCTTGCAGAGATTATGCCGTTAATCTACACCCCCACAGTGGGTCTGGCTTGCCAGCAATTTTCCAAAATATACCGGCGTAAGCGCGGCCTTTTTATTTCCTATCCCGACCGTGACCGGATCGAGGATATGTTGCAAAACGCCACCAAACAAAACGTCAAAGTAATTGTGGTTACCGATGGCGAGCGTATTTTGGGATTGGGTGATCAGGGGATTGGCGGTATGGGCATCCCTATCGGAAAATTGGCGCTCTACACCGCCTGTGGTGGTATAAGCCCTGCATATACTTTACCTGTCACGCTTGATGTCGGTACCAATAACGAGGCTTTGCTAGATGACCCCATGTATATGGGCTGGCGTCACCCGCGTATAACCGGTGAGGACTACTACCGGTTTGTCGATGAGTTTATCCAGGCGGTAAAAATCCGCTGGCCCAATGTGTTGTTGCAATTTGAGGATTTTGCGCAGGATCACGCAACTCCGCTGTTAAATCGTTATCGCGATCAACTGTGCTGTTTCAACGATGATATACAGGGTACCGCTGCGGTTGCCGTTGGCACCTTGATGTCCGCCTGTAAAGCCAAGGGCGAACAATTAAAAGATCAGCGCATTGTATTTGCGGGCGCAGGTTCTGCTGGCTGTGGTATAGCGGACCAAATCATCAAACAAATGAAAGCGGAGGGTGCCAGTGATTCAGAAGCACGCAGCCGGATATTTCTGATTAGTCGCGATGGCTTATTGCAAAAGGGATTACCAGGGTTATTTGAGTTCCACACTCCCTTTTGCACCCCGGATGAAGTAGTAAATAACTGGGTATTAACCCATAGTCGTGACGATGGCCCCATTAACTTGTTGGATGCGGTAACAAATACACGTCCCACCGTACTGATTGGTGTATCTGGCCAGGCTGGTTTATTTACCAAAACGTTGGTCGAAGCCATGCAGGCTCATTGCGAACGGCCATTGATATTGCCGCTCTCAAACCCAACCTCACAGGTAGAAGCGCAACCGGTTGATATTCTGCGTTGGACGTCCGGCAAAGCTATGGTCGCTACTGGTAGCCCATTTCCTCCGGTTGATATGGGAGATCAGGTGGTTGAGATAGCCCAATGCAATAACAGTTACATCTTCCCAGGCGTTGGCTTGGGAGTAATTACCGCGAAAGCTACTCGCATCACCGACAATATGATGATGGCAGCGAGTAAGGCGTTGGCGGATGCCTCACCTATCGCCCAAACTGGTTCGGGAGCATTACTGCCGCCACTGGGTGATATTCGGGAGGTGAGTAAAGTAATCGCCCGGGCTGTGATATTGCAAGCGATCACGGATGGGGTGGCGCTACCTATACCCCATGAGTTGATAGACGAGAAGATTGAAAAAAATTTTTGGCATCCGGAATATCGCGAATATAGGCGCACTTCATTTTAGGTATGAATCGCTTTTAACTGATGTTGCAACAAATTTGTGCAATTTACCCTGCCAGTTTGTATATGCTAGGCTGCAATAGGGGATTATTTACGATCTGATACCTAGATAAGGTGTTATAAAAAAGGGCTGTAGGTGCAGCTAGTTTGTGAATGATGTGGAATTCGTAAGGATTGGGGTGACAAGTAGTCAGATTGACCATAAAATCGCCTTCCTATTAAAAATAGATGACTTATGCGCCATTCCTGCTATCGTTTCTCTTATAGGTGATGCAGAATACGCACTAGGTGAAGGAGCGAGCCCTATTAATTTAAGTATTTTGAGTCTTGATTGACTCGGGTTTACCTATAATCAATATGACTTAGTATTTAAACTGTGACTCGCGTCTCATGTTTGTGTTGTGTTTGATGCCAGGATCGGGGCAGTCTGTACGTGAAGTAGAGAAGGGTGAGTTGCCCGTGCTTGTGCGGCGGAAGTGAAAAATTTTACAAATGTATGCTCGACCTTAACCCAATTTATAGCTTTTTAATCGACCTGAGTTGTTCGATAAAGGACTAAAACAATGGATTTTCTATCTGCACAGAAATACCTTTTAACCAAGCACCAAGCCAAAGAGATGTTTCCCTCTGGCCCGGATATGGCGGTCTACAAAGTCTGTCATAAAATGTTTGCCACCCTCACTGCAGAGGGTGGGGTTCCACGCGTTAGCTTAAAGTGTGACCCTGACCTTGCCTTGCAACTGCGTGAGCAATATCCGGCGGTGCGGCCCGGTTTCCAGATGAATAAAAAGCACTGGAATACCGTCATTTTGGATGGCTCTGTTCCCACTGAGCAGATCCAACGTATGATTGATCACTCTTATCAGTTGATTGTGGATAATCTACCAACTGCCGAGCGCGACCAATTACTTGCATCCAAAAAGTAATTTTTGCTAGTGACGCTGGGCAAGAGCCCGGTGTCTCTTGTCGTCCGGGTACCAAGCATGACGAATGATGCAGCTGGTATAGACTCCCTCGCACATCAAGCGATAGATCCCATTACACCTGTTGAAAGCACACTTCTGGATACGGCTGTGCGGTTAAAGTTGATTCGCGGTGCGTTTGGTTTCTCCCAGCGTGAGCTTGCCAAGCGTGCCGGGGTGACTAATAGCAGCATCTCAATGATTGAACAGGCGCAGGTAAGCCCGAGCATTCAGTCGCTTACCCGTATACTCGCGGCGTTCCCCATTAACTTGGGTGATTTTTTTAGCTTCAAATTCTCTGTTGATGCTCGTGCAAAACTGGCGGGAGTGGTGGATTCACAATCGGTTTTGGATTCTCCCCCCCGACAACTAGATGCACGTATTGAACATTTATTGGCCGGGCAGAGCACTGCTTTTGCTGCGCTAGCGGTAGACTCCTGTGGTGTGGTACTGGATGGAAAAGTCCAGCTGACGTTGCTTTCTGGCAAGCAGTTTTTGACCAAGGGCGATAGCTTTTATATCCCTGCTGACCAGCTGTTTCGCCTGATTAATCTCTCTGATCGTGATGCGAGTTTATTTCGCTGTTCGCTTTTTGTGCATAACGGCTGATGCGCGCAATTTTTTGCGCGTTATAACTCCGCCGCCTGCACTCCTGTAAGGCAAGTCCACTCTAGCCTGCTACACTCAAACCCAGATTTTCCCTCCTCATTCCTTACTAGAAAGAGAGATTTATTATGTTTCAAGGAAAAGCCCTAAAGGTTTCTTTGTTGCCTGATGGCATCGCTGAACTGACCTTTGATTTACAAGGTGAATCGGTGAACAAATTCAGTTTGCTCGTCGTTTCCGAGCTTCAGCAAGTACTCGATTTACTTGAGCAAGCAAAAGATATTCACGGATTGTTGATTAAAAGTGCCAAGGACGTGTTTATCGTGGGTGCCGATATTATGGAATTCGGCGCTGTATTTGCCGCTGGCCCTGAGCAAATCACTGGCCATTTGGCAACGAATAATCGCAATTTTTGCCGTTTGGAAGACTTGCCATTTCCCACTGTTGTAGCGATTAATGGCTTTGCCTTAGGTGGTGGTTTGGAGTTTTGTCTCTCATGCGATTACCGCATCGCCAGCACTGCTGCAAAGGTTGGTTTACCTGAGACAAAATTAGGCATTATCCCTGGTTGGGGCGGTACAGTGCGCCTGCCGCGTGTTGCAGGTCTTGATACTGCCGTTGAATGGATTGCAGCCGGTAAAGAAAATGATGCGGAAACCGCACTGACCGCGCGCGTTGTGGATGCAGTTGTTGAACCCGCGAAATTAAATGATGCTGCACTGAATTGTTTACAGCAATGCATCAGTGGAAAGTTTGATTATCAGGCGCGTCGCACGCAGAAAAAATCGCCACTTAAATTAAATTTAATCGAATCCATGATGGCTTTTGAAACTTCAAAAGCATTTGTGGGCGCACAAGCCGGGCGTAATTATCCTGCTCCGGTAACTGCCATCAAAGCTATGCAAAAAGCCGCTGATAAAGGTCGCGATGAAGCATTACAAGCCGAGGCAGAAGGTTTTGCCAAAATGGCGCAAACACCAGTTGCACAATCGCTAGTTGGCATTTTTATCAATGAGCAAATTCTTGGCAAAAAAGCCAAAGGTTGGGAGAAAAAGGCCGATAAAAAAATCAACCGCGCTGCGGTATTGGGTGCGGGGATTATGGGCGGTGGCATTGCTTACCAATCGGCATTAAAAGGTGTGCCGATCAAAATGAAAGACATTGCCCAGCAGGGCATTGATCTTGGTTTGGCGGAAGCCAATAAATTATTGAGCAAACGTGTAGAGCGCAAAAAATTAACGGCATCTGAAATGGGCGACGTACTAAATCGGATTGAACCTGCGTTGAGCTACGATGGTTTTGATCAAATCGATATTGTTGTTGAGGCTGTTGTTGAAAATCCCAAAGTAAAAAAAGCGGTGTTGGCAGAAGTTGAAACCAAAGTCAGCAGCGATACTGTGCTTGCATCAAATACCTCTACTATTTCGATTACCTATCTTGCTGAAGGTTTGGCGCGCCCGGAAAATTTCTGCGGCATGCACTTTTTTAACCCCGTCCATATGATGCCCTTGGTGGAAGTCATTCGCGGGGAAAAGACATCGGATAACGCTGTGGCCCGCACTGTAGCCTATGCCAATGCCATGGGTAAAAAGCCCATAGTGGTAAAAGACTGCCCCGGCTTTTTAGTAAACCGTGTGCTCTTTCCTTATTTGGCCGGCTTTGCAATGTTGGTGCGCGATGGAGTGGATTTTCAGCGCATTGATAAAGTAATGGAGACTTGGGGTTGGCCAATGGGCCCCGCTTATTTATTGGATGTGGTTGGTATAGACACAGCAGTGCACGCTGAAAAAGTGATGGCGAATGGTTTTCCTGATCGTATGCAGCGCGATTTCACTTCTTGTACTGATGCACTTTTTGCTGCCGGTCGTCTCGGTCAGAAAAATGGAAAAGGTTTTTACAATTACGAGCTGGATAAAAAAGGGAAGCCTGCCAAAGTCGCTACAGCTGAAACGATTGATATTCTTAAACCAACCATTCAGGGTGCAATTGAAATTAGCGATGAAGATATTATCGCGCGCATGATGATTCCTATGGCTACTGAATTAACCCGCTGTCTTGATGAAGGCATAGTAGAAACCGCAGCTGAAGCCGATATGGCGCTGGTGTATGGCACAGGTTTTCCTCCGTTCCGTGGTGGCGTCTTCCGCTGGATAGATTTTATCGGCGCGCAAACTTTTTGCGATATGGCTGCAAAATTTACCGCTCTGGGTGCACTTTACCAAGCCCCGGAAAGCCTCAAAGCCAAAGCGGCTAACAACCAAAAATTTTACGGCTAAGGAGTCACAATAATGAGCTTACAACCACGCGACGTCGTTATCGTTGATTACGCCCGCAGCGCCATGGGACGCTCCAAAAACGGTTGTTTCCGCCACATGCGCGCCGATGATATTTCTGCTGCGATCATTAAAGGCCTGCTGGCACGCAATCCAAAATTGGACCCGAGTACGATTGATGATTTGCTCTGGGGTTGCGTGATGCAGCGTGAAGAGCAAGCGTTTAACGTTGCGCGCAATATTTTATTGCTGGCTGGTCTGCCACATACTATTCCTGCGCAAACTATCAACCGACTTTGCGGCTCTTCAATGTCGGCACTGCATACCGCAACGGTGAATATCCGCGCTGGACAGGGCGATGTGTATTTGATTGGCGGCGTTGAACATATGGGGCATTTGCCTATGTATGATTCGGTAAGCATCAATCCATTGTTGGGTTTGTCGGTCGCTAAAGCCGCAGGCAATATGGGGATGACCGCTGAGTATCTGGCGCTCCTGCACGGCATCAATCGCCAGCAGATGGATGAGTTTGGCGCGCGTTCCCATCAGCTCGCTGCCAAGGCGCGTGAGACCGGCAAGTTCCATCGAGAAATTCTGGCAGTCGATGGGCACAATAGTGACGGTTTCTTAATCTCTGTCGATCAAGACGAAACCATTCGCCCTGAAACGACGGTTGAAGCTCTGGCCAAATTACCTCCGGTATTTGATCCTAAAAACGGACAGGTCACTGCGGGTACATCCTCACAATTGAGCGACGGTGCGTCGGTGATGTTGGTGATGTCTGCCGAGCGTGCCAAATCCCTCGGCTTAAAGCCTATCGCCAAAGTGGTGTCACTCGGTCTTGCCGGTGTTGACCCTTCCATCATGGGTTACGGCCCTGTCCCGTCAACGGAGAAAGCGCTGAAAGCAGCTAATCTCACCATCGACGATATAGATGCTGTTGAGCTTAATGAAGCTTTTGCCGCTCAGGCATTGCCGGTATTGAAAGATCTAAAGCTGCTGGAGGTGATGAACGATAAGGTGAACCTGCACGGTGGTGCTATTGCCCTCGGCCACCCCTTTGGTTGCTCTGGTACGCGGATCACTGGTTCGTTGTTAACCGTCATGCAAGATCGTGATTTGAATATCGGTGTGTCGACCATGTGTATTGGTTTGGGGCAGGGGATTACTACGATATTGGAGCGCGTGAATTAAGTAATTGCTTGCGGGGCGATTATCGATATAAGGGTCAACGAAGGTTGGCCCTTTATTTTTGGTGCTAAAAGCAAATGCAGGTTCGCCCGACTTGAATTGATCTGTCTGTTAAACTGCGCGCCGCGATTGAATTATTGGGAAAACTGCGTTGATCCATTACTGCACCGACAACACAACATCGGCAGCTATGCTGCTTGAGCAATCAATCCAGCAGGCACAGAGCAAAGCTGGCCGGGCACAGAGTTTCCTTATCCAATTTGCCCACACACAATATTACTTGCCCGAGCAGCCATTAATCGAGTTGCTGGCGCTAATCCATATCCGGTTTGATGCTCATGCTGTTCCAGTGATAGACGGCAGCATTTTTGTTTACAACCCTGGGCACCTTGAAGCCTTGCAATCCATGCCTGATAGCTATGAAGAGCTTAAGGCGTATTGCCTACATCATTCATTGCCTTGGTTATTGATGTCTGCACCATGGCGTCTCGCACCTGTCCACATAGCCAAGCCCTGGGGACAAGAAATTTGGTATACGGGCATTGAAGCTCGCGGCCAAGCCGGGGTTCAGGGAGAAGGGGGTGATATCCCCTTGCCTTGGCTATTGGAGTTAATATCCTGCCGAATAGGAATGGTTGATGAGCGTCAGCCCATCCTGCTTAAAGTCCTTGATCCACTAGCAGATGATATCTATGGGGATCTCTATTTTGAGTTGCACGAGGAAAAACAGGAAGTTTATGTCGTCACCCATCTTGATCAGAAGGCTTGGCCCAAAGGTGTTGGTGCCATCCAATTGGGTTTCGCCGCGCAAAAACGTAGGCACTATTCAACTAACGACGAATTTAAACAGGCTTATCTGGAGTCGGTAAGGGAGTACGAGCATATCAGGCGACTGTTGGATATTAAGTTGGATGAAAGGAAAGTTGCGCTGGGAATGGCTCCAAACCAGCCTGCAGCGGTGTCCCAGTTAATCTGTTGGATTAATGAGTTATCACAACATGATGAAAATAAAGCCTTATTTTCTAAGGAGGTGGAGCTGCGCCAGGCTATGAACAGCTTTGTATCCCATCAGCCTTTAGCGGTGGGCGATGTGGTGACAGTCCCCAAGCTTGTGCCTCATGCCTTGCAGCATGGTGTCAGAGTGATTGAATTCCAAACGCCGGTGTATGAACGCAAAATCCTTAGTTTTGCACAGAAAGTGTTGACCCAGTCCCATTGGGATACTGAGGCTGCCCTTGGTTTGGTTGATATGCATTTTACACAACCTCTACCACCTGAACGGCTGATTGATGATCCGCATTTGCTGGTTGAGCGGATTGTAAACTTCGAGGATTTTGAGGTTCGGCGTATCCAGCTGGATGGAAGCTATCTACTGCCCAGCAATGATGATTATTCTGTTCTTATGGTTGTACAGGGCTCGCTAAGCCTGAAGGCTGAAGGTAAAACCAACCACTTTGAAACCGGGCAGGCAGTGCTAATCCCCAAAGCGGAAAGCAGTTGGTCAATCACCAGTGCTGCACCCTGTATTTTCCTTTTGGCTTCACCGCATTGATTCGTTACAGGTTGCTAAATAGGTTTTGGAATAATTGGGTGCTAGAATGCGCGCCCGTTTGGTGTTGAGGTGCAGAGGTAAGCATGTCGTCCTTTTACGAAATTATTGAATTGTTGAATGGTGATGTGGTATTGGCTCGCGCTGACGATGAGAACAATGAGCCTTTGGTGACGATTCGTTTCTCGCAAGAATCCCTGGCATTTTTAGGTGAGGAAAAGTTCATGGTGGCTAAAGCCATGATTGAAGCAGGAATGGAAGCCGCGGGTGATATTGCTGATCAGCAGGCGGAAGCTGTGTTGGACGATTTGGTAGAAGAATTGAGCGATACTGAAAAACTGATGTTGCATTAAAAAGTGAAAGTTTTTTGGCTTAAGTTCGTAAATATTGATCCTGTTATACCTGATGAAGCTTTGCCTCCCTGCCTTACTTCAATATTTGAAGCAATCCTGTGTTACCCAATCTGGTCGTTAACACGACTAAAAACCCGTTTCACGAACCCTTAACAATAATCCTTGGCAGTCACCAGTTTTGGCTGCCAGTTCAAGTTGTGCCAGCTCCTTATCCGTCAACTTCCCCGGGCTTGATATCACTGTATGGCTATTACCTGCTGACAAGGCTTCCCAGGTAATCCATAGGAGTGTCTGCGGGTTTTGGCAGTGAATTACCCGAATATAGCGAGTATTAACACCATAGGACTCCACTAGTTCGCGGCTGATATTGTGCGGCGCTATCCAGGTAATCCAGCGGTCGCTGCACGCGTTGCTGAGAAAAGCAATCATCGGTAACAGCAGGGCAACTTGTTCGGGGGAGTCGCTGGTCAGCACCAGCTCGGTAACTCCACTGGAGGGTTGCGGGCGAGCTACTGCTGGTTGAGGTAGTACTCTGGCGATATTAGTCACGACGAATCACTCCTACACTGAGGCCTTCAATACTGAATTCCTGATCGCGCATATCCACCAGGATGACATCGAACTCGGGGTTTTCTGGCCACAGTTCAACTTGAGCCTTGTTGCCTGAGCGCTTGAAGCGTTTGACTGTAACTTCCTCACCAATACGTGCGACAACTATTTGCCCATTGCGCACCTGATCCGTTTTATGGACCGCAAGCAAGTCGCCATCAAGAATGCCCACGTCCTTCATGCTCATACCATGGACGCGCAGGAAAAAATCCGCACTGGGCGAAAAAAAACTTTGGGGAATATTGCAGTAATCTTCAATGTGCTCTTGTGCCAGTATCGGATTACCAGCGGCAACACGGCCAATAATAGGAATACCTGAATTTATTTCCGGAAGTTTTATACCGCGCGATGCGCCGGGAATAATTTCGATTGCACCTTTACGGGCAAGCGCCTTGATATGTTCTTCGGCAGCATTGGCTGACTTAAAACCGAGAATTCGGGCGATTTCGGCGCGCGTAGGTGGATAACCTGTTTCATCCGCATAGGTGCGAATAAGCTGTAATACCTGTTCCTGGCGCGGTGTTAAGTCAGACATGGTGCACTCCTGAATCTGTTTATTTGTACAGTGGTTGTGATTATATACAGTAATTCAGGTTGTGCAATAGTTTTTCAAATTGCTGGTTATTTCACCCTGTCGCCATAGCGAATGCTCTGTAATTCTCCGCGTGAAAAATAGAGATGGGTCATGAATTTTCCGGTGCCGGGGTTGTAAGTCCAGATGTCGATATTCTCGCAGGTGGAGATCACCGTGTTGTTTTGCACATTATTGTTGCCGTTTTGTATCCCTTGGGGTTGGGCGGCTATGGCGATCGGTACGCAGTAACTGTCGGTCATTATTGGGTCGCCGCATTTTTGGATAACATCGGCTTTGGTGTCGCCGATTTTTGCGAGTTTGGTTTTGCAGCGTAAAGACTCGGCATTACTTTGAATGGAGAGTGTTGCGATAGTTGCTGCGATGATCAGTGCGGTAATGTATTTGTTCATGATCTTTTCCCTCGCTGTGATGCTATTAACTCTAGTCGCAATGAGTGAATAGGAAATGAATCAGCTACCCAGTTTGCGCAATAATTTGTCGAGTAAAACTGTAGGCAAAATCCGTTTCATAAAACCTACTAAATAGGTGGGGAAAGTGACGTAATAACGAGCCTGTGGCCGCTTGGATTCGAGTGCGTGAATTACCCGTTGATAGACCGCCTCCGGGCGTAATGTAAAGGGAGTGGTTGTTTCAGTTTTGCCAAGCCGGGCGACGGCGCCGCGATAAATATCCCGATGGCGGCTTTTCTCTATATCGATATGCGCAAGCAGTTCTGCTAATGCATTTTTGCGGAATTGGCTTTCAATTGGCCCGGGTTCAATCAAGCTCACGTAGATGCCGGTGCCAGCAAGCTCAAGGCGCAACGTATCGCTAATACCTTCAATCGCATATTTGCTAGCGTTGTAGGCGCCGCGCAAAGGCATAGCCGCTATGCCGAGTACCGACGAGTTTTGGATAATTCGCCCGTAACCCTGCTGCAACATAACGGGCAATGCCAGATTGGTCAGTTCACACCAGCCAAAAAAATTAGTGTCGAATTGTTGGCGCAACACCTTGATGGGTAAATCTTCCACAGCGCCAGGCTGGCCATAGGCTCCATTATTAAAGAGCGCGTAGAGCTGGTTTCCCGTTATTGCCATTGCCTGCACAAATCCCTGTTGGATCGACTCGGAATTGGCAAGGTCAATCTGCACACACTCTAATCCCTCGCGCTGTAAGCGCTCTACATCCAGCAGCGAACGACAGGAAGCAATTACCCGATAGCCTGCTTTTTTTAGTTCATGTGCAGCGTAATAACCTATGCCTGTAGATGCGCCGGTTATAAGAATAGATTTTTGCATTGATTGTCAGTTTCTGGTTAAAGGTTTTGGCGATTGTGCCGTTAGCTTATAGGGTCGGCGATTATTCAGTCCGGGCCGATAATAGCAAAGCAAAATTCAAACAGCCTGTGGTGATTTATGAATTCCTATTCTGCCGTGCAACATTATTCCAGTGTAAAAGTGCATTCCGGTGTTGAGGCCGCTTCGCCCCACCGTTTAATTCAAATGTTATTTGAAGGGGCGCTTGAACGCATCGCCCAGGCCAAAGGTGCGATGAAGCAAAACCAAATCGCACGCAAAGGTGAGTTGATCGGTAAGGCCATTGCAATTGTCGGTGGATTGCAAGGCAGTTTGAATGACAAAGAAGGCGGTAGTCTGGCGACGAATCTTGATGATCTCTACGACTATATTATCCGCCGCCTGACGCGGGCCAATTTTGAGAATAATACCGATTACCTTGATGAATGTGGCCGTTTGCTGGGCGAGATAAAAACCGCTTGGGACACGATTGGCAATCAGGTGTAATAAGGGGTTTTTATGGCACTTCATCTGGTTTCTGCTCCTGAGTATCACGGCCAAGCGGGTGTGATGGCGATGCGTGGCGTGCAGCAAGAGTTAAACAAAGCGCTCCAGGTTGAAGATTGGGAGCGCATCAGGCATTTGGATCGTATTTGTGTGTTGTTGATCGATAAAGTCATCGCCGCCAATCGCGCAGATAAAACAACCTTGGTGTGTGCATTAAGTGAATTAAAGGGTGTTTATGCAGGCTTGATCGCCCAGTGCCAGCGCGAAGTGACTTTGTTGCATGCAACCTGAGCTTGCGGTTGGGATTTGGCTTGGTGATCCGTCGCGAATAAAAAAGTATGCACGAGTACTAGCTCATAAGGTTTTTAAAACAACTCTCTTATAGCAAAACTCGCAAAAATGACATAGCCCTGCTAGCCTTAAAGAACATAACTGCTAGCAGGGGATAGTCTGTGTCTAACTACAATCCGCAAGAAGCGCTGAAACAGTACCGCCAATTAGGTATTGAATCGGAAGTCAGCAATGCCTCACCACATCGGTTAATTCAATTGCTATTTGAAGGTGCATTGGGCCGGTTAGCAGCGGCCCAGGGTGCTATAGAACGCGGTGATCTAGCGGCCAAGGGTGAATTGTTAGGTAAGGCTATTAGTATTGTAGGCGGTTTACGCAGTTCGCTGGATATGAGTGCCGGTGAACTATCTGAACGGCTCGACCAACTTTATGAATATATCAATCTGAAGTTGCTAGAAGCCTCTGCCCAAAACAACGCCGACAAAGTCAATGAAGCAATTCAGTTGCTAAAGACAGTGAAATCCGGATGGGATGAAATTGCACCGCAAGCTTCTTCTAGCTAATCATAAAATAATCGATCATAAAAAATAATTGGTTAATTCCCAATTGATTATTTCCGATGTTCTTTGGCTCGAAAAAATGTAAATACAAGACATATTGTTGGCGAATAATTATTCGGGTTGAGTGAATACTATTAAAGCGCCAAAAACATTTCGCCATAAATTTGACTAAGATCTCTGCCTCGTCTATTACTTACACCAATAAGTCATCTCGCCGCCTTGAATGAATATTTGTATAAGTCTTTAAGGCTTTGGTTTGAAATGAAAAAGGTCTTGGGGTATGTGGCGCAACAATAAAGTTCTTATTATTGACGATAACCAGTCACGCAGACACGATTTAAAAATTCTGCTGGATTTTCTCAGCGAAACTACGCGCACTACCGCCAGTGATACTTGGCAAGTCACAGCTGCTGAAGAAAATAACGGCGAAGATTATGTCGCTATTCTGATTGGCGATTACCGCGACAGCAATCAATCCCTCGCACAACTGTTGAAAGAAATCCGTTCCTGGAATGATGAGTTGGCAATCGTATTAATTGGCGATGAAAACCAGAATGCCGATGTAGGGCTGGATGATCTCTACCGGTTTATGATTATCGCTACACTCTCCCTGCCACCGACCTACAACAAGCTGGTTGATACGCTCCATCGCGCGCAGCTATACCGCGAAGCGCAATCCAACAGCAAGCGCCAACCCCAGCGTCGCCCGGTACATTTATTCCGTAGCCTTGTCGGTACCAGCCGCGAAATTCAAAACGTGCGCGAGATGATGGGGCAGGTGGCCGATAAGGATGTATCGGTATTGATTACGGGTGAGTCGGGCACAGGTAAAGAAGTGGTTGCGCGCAACCTGCATTACAATTCGCCGCGCCGCGACAAACCTTTTGTACCGGTTAACTGCGGTGCAATTCCAGCAGAGTTATTGGAAAGCGAATTGTTCGGCCACGAAAAAGGTGCGTTTACCGGTGCAATCAATTCGCGTGCCGGGCGGTTTGAAATGGCCGAGGGCGGAACCTTATTTTTGGATGAGATTGGCGATATGCCGCTCAACATGCAGGTCAAAATTTTGCGGGTATTGCAGGAGCGCTGTTTTGAACGTGTGGGCAGCAACAAAACCCAACCGGTGGACGTGCGTATTATTGCTGCAACCCATCGCAATCTTGAACAGATGATTAGTGAAAGTACCTTTCGCGAAGATTTGTTTTATCGCCTCAACGTATTCCCCATTGAATTGCCTTCGTTAAAAGAGCGCTCCGAAGATATCCCTTTGCTGATGAATGAATTGGTCTCGCGTATGGAAAGCGAACAGCGCGGCTCTATTCGTTTTAATTCAGCGGCGATTATGTCGCTCTGCCAGCATGAGTGGAGCGGAAATGTACGTGAACTGGCCAACCTGGTAGAGCGTATGGCGATCATGCATCCGTTTGGCGTGATTGGTGTGCAGGACTTGCCAGGAAAATACCGCCATGTTGATGTGACTGATGAAGACTTTGTACATGCACCAGTAAAAACCAATGGTGTTGCTGTATCCGGTAGCACAAGTTATGTGAATATGAACGATACCCCCTTGCTACCGGAGCAAGGCATTGATTTGCGTGAGTACATCATCAATCTGGAAATGAGTTTAATCCAGCAGGCACTCAATGACTGTGGTGGTGTTGTTGCCCGCGCTGCCGATAAATTGTGCGTGCGTCGTACTACTTTGGTAGAAAAAATGCGCAAGTATGATATGCAGCGCTAGTTATTGGTTTTTTGACTAAAAAAATCCTCCGTGCGCGAGCACTGGAGGATTTTTTTATGGTCTACTCTACATTGATAAAAATTGATGGTCTAATAGACGTTAATGGAGGGTTCTCATGGCTGATATCCAGCATTTACCCAATGAGCAGCGGTTTGTGATTTCATATGAAGGTGGCGAAGCCGTGCTTGCCTATCGCTTATTTAACAATGGTGAAAAGCCTGCGATTGATTTTAACAGTACCTATGTTCCACCCGAATTTCGCGGTAAAGGCCTGGCAGAAAAGTTGGTGCGCACCGGCATCAAATGGGCAAAGGAACAAGGCTATGAATTACATGCAAGCTGTTGGTATGCAGCGAAATTTATTCGTTAATAGCGTTAAGGAATCTGTGTGAAAACAAGTAAGGGTTTTACCTTGATCGAAATGATGGTAGTGGTTGCCATCATCGCCATATTGGCAATGATCGCCATGCCATCGCCTGATCCCACTATTGCGCGTAAACAAGTAGTCGAGTCAATGCAGTTAGTTGAGGATTACCAAAAATTGGTGGCCTTTTATCACAAAAGCATGCAGGTTTTTTTAAAAAATAATAAAGAAGCCGGTATCCCAGCAGCTGATAAGTTGCTCGGCAACTATGTTGATCGTATTGATTTACAAGACGGTGCATTTCATTTGCATTTTGGCAACAAAGCACATGCCTCAATAAAAAATAAAACCTTAAGCATTCAGCCCATTATGGTCAGTGGTTCACCTGAAAGCCCTATTTCATGGATTTGTGGTAAAGCAGCTGTGCCAGTAGGTATGAAGGCAGTAGGGGAGAATCGCACTGATTTGGAATTGAAAGATTTACCACTGAACTGTCGGATCTGATCTATGAAAAACACTATTTTTATACTTATCGCGCTGGGTATTTTCTTTAATTGGAATAAGTTGCGCGCTGAATTTAGTCCGCCACCGGATTTTTCTGCGCAGCACCCTGAAGGTGTTGTCCTGTACGCAGCAGAATGGTGCGGCTACTGTAAAAAGACGCGCGAATTTTTCAAACAGAATAATATTGCTTATGTTGAGTACGATATTGAAAAATCGGCTGAAGGCAAAGCCCAGTATGATCAATTGCACGGCAGCGGCATTCCCTTGGTCGTTATTCATGGCGAAGTAGTGCACGGATATGATCCGAATGCCCTGAAAGAACTACTCAAGTTGTAACTGTTGGAATCGATATGCATGATGAAATATGAATATGAGGGTAGGCGAGCAAATGATTAAATTACAAAAAGACACGGCGGGAACCTATCGCCAGCGCATTAGTGTGGATACCCATGAATTATTTGCCGATGTTGACACTAGTCTTGGCGGTGAAGATTCGGCGCCGGACCCGCACGGCTTGCTGGACTCCTCCCTTGCCGCCTGCACAGCAATCACACTCAGTATGTATGCCAAGCGCCGTGGAATACCGCTGGATGAAATCAATATCAATATAGAGCGCGATGACAGTAAAGAAAAATTCGGTGAATATAATCTAGCGCTAAATATTCATTTTGTCGGCAGCTTAACTGATGAGCAGAAACAACAATTATTGGGCATTGTTGATAAATGCCCGATCCATAAATTGTTGTCCCATGCCGCTATTAATGTCACCACACATCACCAAGCATAATGAATGAGTTGTTACGGCTGATGATGTGCAAAGTTTTTATAGCGCATACTCTGGTGTATCGATATAGCTGGGGAAATCTGTATAACCCACATGGGTTCCACCAAATAAAGCCGCTGGGTTAAGCGAGGCCAGTGGCCAGTTTTTTTCCAAACGTACCGGTAAATCCGGATTGGCAATAAATGGTCTGCCAAAACCCACCAGATCAGCGTAACCCTGCTGCAAAATTTCTTCGGCACGCGCCTTGGTATATTTTCCTGTTACTAAAATCGCACCGCTAAAATTGTTGCGCAATGTGCTGCGGAAAGATTCAGTAATTTCCGGCGCATCATCCCAGTCCGCTTCTGCCAAATGAATGTAGGCGATTCCTGTTTGTTGCAGGAATGCAGCGGCCTTCTGAATGGTGTCCAATATCTCCGGGCAATTCATGCCGCGTGCCGTAATAAATGGCGCAAGGCGAATGCCCACACGTTCAGCACCAACTTCATTCACGATTGCTGTAACGACGTCTTGTAAAAAACGCAATCTATTTTCCTGGTTGCCACCGTATTGGTCAGTGCGTTGATTGGATGTTGTCCGTAAAAATTGGTCAATTAAGTAACCGTTGGCAGCGTGAATTTCCACCCCGTCAAATCCAGCAGCGATTGCATTGGCGGCTGCGTGGCGGTAATCCGCAATAATCTGCGCTATCTCGGTTAATTCCAACGCGCGTGGAGTAGGGCAATCCACTTTTTCGCCCTGTTGTTTTTCGTCGTTGTAAATCCACACTTGCCCTTGGAAAGGAACAGCAGAGGGCGCAACGGGTAATTCGCCTTTATGAAAACTTGGGTGTGACATGCGCCCAACATGCCAGAGCTGTGAAAATATTTTTCCACCTTGCGCATGAACTGCGTTAGTCACATTTTTCCAGCCCGCAACTTGTTCGGATGAATAAATTCCGGGGGTGAATGAATAACCTTTCCCCTGCGGTGAAATTTGTGTTGCCTCGGTAATGATTAATCCCGCGCTTGCGCGTTGGGCGTAATAAGTGGCCATTAAATCGGTGGGAATATCGCCGGGTTGCGCGGAGCGGCAGCGGGTCATGGGGGGCATAAGTACTCGATTATCAATTGCGATTTTGCCAATACGTGTGGGAGAAAAAAGAATGTTAGTGCTCATGATCGTAACTCCTTTCGTTAATTAAGCTGACCAATGTTCAAGTACGATTTTTCCAACAGTTCTGCCGGACTCAAGCTGAGCATGAGCAAGGCGCAAATTTTCTGCATTAATTGGGCTGAGCACTTGGTTGAGGGTGGTTTTTAGTGTGCCGTTATCGATCAGTTCCGCAACGCGATTTAATAAATGGTGTTGCTCGATCATATCCTCAGTTTCAAACAGCGCGCGGGTAAACATCAGTTCCCAGGCGTAGGTCACGGATTTATTCATCAATACACTCAAATTCAATTGGCCACTTGATCCGACAATATTGCAAATACTTCCTTGCGGTTTGATCAGCTCAACTATGGCTTGCCAGTGGTGCTCGGTATTGTTCAAGCAAAAAATATAATCGACATATTGAATGTTTTGCGCACGCACTTGTTCGACCAAATTGGCCGAGTGATCAACAACCACATTTGCACCGAGTGATTTGCACCACTCAATCGATTCAGTGCGCGAGGCAGTGGCAATAATTTTTACATTAGTGAGTGCTTTTACCAATTGGATCGCAATCGAACCCACACCACCTGCGCCGCCGATAATCAAAATTGTTTTGGGTTTTTGTTGTTTATCTTGCGAAATATGCAGGCGATCAAATAATCCCTCCCAAGCCGTTATTGCGGTGAGTGGCAGCGCAGCTGCTTGGGCATTGCTGAGTGATTTGGGTTTGTGCCCAACGATGCGCTCATCGACCGTGTGAAATTCACTGTTCGTGCCAGGGCGGGCGATACTGCCCGCGTAATAAACTTTATCGCCTGTTTTAAAGAGCGTTGCGTCTGGTCCTGCGGCGACTACTGTGCCCACCGCATCCCAACCCAGTACACGGAAATCGGCTTCGAGTGTGCCTTTCTGGGCGCGTACTTTGGTATCGACGGGATTGACCGAAATCGCCTCTACCGCGACTAATAACTCGCGGCCGATAGGCGTTGGTTTTTCGAGGTTTACATCCAGTAGGGATTCCGGGTTTTGAATCGGTAAATAGGCTTTCAGCGCGACTGCTTTCATAGGTTTGCTCCAGAGGTATTAAATCCGACGGGGTTTTAGAATAAGGCCAGTCTATGACTTGGAGATATATTTGATAATCGCTATATTAGTTTAATCACTTTCAACTAAATTTTGATAATAGGCCGATTAATGAGTAAAACCTATTCGCTGCAAGACTTGGAGTTGTTCCTGCGTGTGGCTGAAACCAGCAATATGAGCGAGGCAGCGCGCCAACTCAACATTACCAATGCCGCAGTCTCTGCCGCTATCAAGCGCTTGGAAGTGGCGCTGGGCGTGAGTTTGCTGGAGCGAACGACGCGCAGCCTGAATTTAAGCGCGGCGGGTGAAAGCCTGATCCCCTATGTGCAACATGCCTTGGGTGCGCTGGGCGACGCGGAATCCGAACTGCACAATTTGCAGACCTCGATAGCGGGGGAAATCAGTATTGGTTTGCCATCAGATTTGGGGCGCCACTTGTTGCTGAAGATTCTGGACGATTTTCAGCAGCAATATCCACGGGTGAGCTTGCGGTTGAGCTTTTCCGACACTATGCAGGACTTATACAGAGAAGGGCTGGATCTGGTCATCCGTTACGGAGATTTACGCGATTCATCGCTGATTGCGCGCAAGCTCTGCGAAAATCGTCGCATGCTTGCTGCTGCTCCGGCCTATATAGAAAAAATGCCGGAATTAAATCGCTTGGAGGATTTGGTTCATCACAATTGCATATATTTTTATTGCAATGATCGCCCCTATAATAATTGGGTTTTCTATCGCGACAATAAATTAGTTGAAATTCCAGTTCAGGGCAATCGCAATTCAAATGACGGTGAAGTGGTGCGCCGTTGGGGTTTGGCCGGGCATGGGATTATTTATAAATCCGCGCTGGATTTGCGCGATGATATTGCGCAAGGCCGGTTGATCCCGTTATTGGATGGGCAGTACCAAGGCCATCCAACATCGCCTTATGCCGTGTATAAAGAGCGGAAATACCAACCATTTCGTTTGACTGCTTTATTGGCGCATCTTGAAAAAAACCTGCAATCATTATCGTGAAAATATTTATTGAATGAGAGGGCAAAACCATGAACTTAGTAATACCTCCGCGTGTTCAGGATATAGGTTTTACCGTAAAGCGATTATTGCCATCGCGGTTACAGCAGCGCGTAGGCCCATTTATTTTTGTCGATCATATGGGGCCAGCACATTTCGCAGCGGGCACAACTGCTGGCGATGTACGTCAGCATCCGCATATCGGATTGGCGACGGTTACCTATTTATTTTCCGGCGCCATGATGCATAAAGACAGTTTGGGTTTTCATCAGCGCATCGAACCGGGCGCCATTAATTTAATGACGGCAGGCAAGGGCATAGTACATTCCGAACGCTTGCCTGAAGATGTGCGCGAACAAGATGAAACAGTTGAAGGCATCCAGATTTGGTTGGCATTACCGACGGAAGTTGAAGACTGTGAGCCTTCATTTGCCCATTATGCTGCAGATACTATTCCCTCGGTAAATTTACCCACATTGAGTGCGCAGGTGCTTATTGGCGAAGCATTTGGTGTTACATCTCCCGTTAAAACTGCTAGCCCTACAACCTATATCGATCTTTCCCTGGGCGCCGGTGCGCAGTATTCCCCCGACTTTCCTGGCCAAGAGTTGGCCATTTATGTTGCTTGGGGAAATGTAACCGTGAATGACGAACCTGTGCCAGAGTTTCATCTGGCAGTGTTGGGTGCGAATGACGTTATCGCAACTGTAAGTGGTGCACGCTTGATGTTGCTGGGCGGAGAAGCTCTTGTAGGTGAACGATTTATTTTATGGAATTTTGTTGCATCATCCCGCGAAAAAGTGCGCGCAGCCGGTGAGCGTTGGGCGAACGGTGGTTTTACGATGGTGCCAGGGGAGATAGATTGGATTCCTTTGCCTACGGTTGGTAAATAAAAAACGCCCGAGAATATCGGGCGTTTTCATATGCGCGAGATAAAAACATCTTTAGGAAATTGCCTTATCCACAATCACTTGCGCTTCTGCAATTAATTGCTGCAAATGCTCTTTGCCTTTAAAACTTTCGGCGTAGATTTTATATATTTCTTCCGTGCCCGATGGGCGCGCGGCAAACCAGCCGTTTTTGCTGATCACCTTGATGCCGCCGAAGCCGGCATTATTGCCCGGGGCATTGGTCAAAATGGTTTCGATGGTATCGCCCGCCAATTCAGTGGAAGTGATTTGCTCGGGTGATAATTTTGACAAGGCTTTTTTCTGCGCGCTATTAGCGGGTGCTTCTACGCGGGCTTCTGCCGCATGGCCGAATTCATCGGCGAGTAGCTTGTAGCATTCGCCAGGATCGCGGCCAGTTTTCGCTTTAATTTCGGCGGCTAACAGTGAGGGAATGATGCCGTCTTTATCGGTTGTCCAAACGCTGCCATCAATTCGCAGGAACGAAGCGCCTGCGCTTTCTTCGCCACCAAAACCGAGTGAGCCATCAAATAAACCCGGTGCGAACCATTTAAATCCCACGGGCACTTCATATAAACGGCGGCCAATTTTTTTGGCGACTTTATCGATCATCGCACTGCTGACAACGGTTTTGCCTATCGCTGTATCAGCGCGCCACTGCGGGCGATTCTGGAATAAATATTCAATTGCAACGGCGAGGTAGTGATTGGGTGGCAACAAGCCGCAGCTTGGGGCAACTATGCCGTGGCGGTCGTGGTCGGCATCGCAGGCGAAGGCGACATCAAATAAATTGCGGCGTTCTACCATGCCTTGCATGGTGTAGGCAGATGATGGGTCCATGCGGATTTTCCCGTCCCAATCGGCGGTCATAAACGAAAAGGTTTTATCGACGGCGGTGTTAAGTACTTTTAAATTGAGATTGTAGTGATCGGCAATGGCTTTCCAATAATTTACCCCAGCACCGCCGAGGGGATCGGCGCCCATGTGTACGTTCGCGCCGCGAATTGCTTCCATATCTACAACATTGATTAAATCTTTTACGTAATTATGAACATAATCGTGTGAATGGGTTGTCGCCGATTTAATCGCCTGGTGATAGTCCATGCGTTTTACATCGCGCAGATTATTTTCCAGTAATTCATTGGCGCGCGCTTGCATCCAGTTGGTGATGTAGCTGTCGGCCGGGCCGCCATTGGGCGGGTTGTATTTGAAACCGCCATTGTCGGGCGGGTTGTGCGATGGGGTGATGACTATGCCATCGGCCAAGCCTGAAGTGCGGCCACGGTTGTAAGTGAGGATCGCATGGGAGATGGCGGGAGTGGGTGTGTATTCGCCATCTTTAGCGAGCATAATTTCTATGCCATTCGCGGCGAGCACTTCTACGGCGCTGATTTGCGCAGGCTCGGACAGCGCGTGAGTATCAATACCCACAAAGAGTGGGCCGGTAATTCCGGCCTGTTTGCGGTAGTCGCAAATTGCTTGGCTAATCGCCAATACATGGTTTTCGTTAAAGCTGGTGTTAAATGACGAACCGCGATGACCTGAGGTTCCAAAGCTTACCCGTTGCTCGGGAATGCCTACATCAGGTGTGTTGTTGTAATAGGCATCGATTAATTTGGGCAGATCTACCAGCAAGTCTGCAGGTAAAAGGTGGCCGGCCAAGGGGCTTGTAGACATAAACACTCCTGATTTATACGGATTTACAGCTTTAAATAATGAGTTGTCATTATGGTTGCGCCTGTCCACTCTATGCTAAAAATTACGTTATACAGCTAACTGACGCGAGTTGATGCTGGTGGCTATAGTAGCGTGCTTTGAATTCAATTAACTATTAACTTAAGCAGCCGAAGTTAATTACGAGGACAAAAATTATGCGCTGGAAACAAGGTCGTCGCAGTGACAATGTGGAAGATATGCGCAGCTCCAGTTCGCCTTCTATGGCGGTGGGTGGTGCTTCGGCAATCGGCAGGATTTTGCCCTTATTGCTGCGTACCAAAACGGGACGAAGCTTATTGCTGATCGCTGTTGTAGTGTATTTCGGCGCTAAGTTTATGGGCTACGATTTATTGCAACTGGCCGCACCGCCCGCGGCGACAGGGGTATCCAATAGCCAGGAGTTATCGCCAAAAGATCAGGAGCTGGCTGATTTTGTGTCGGTGGTATTGGCGGATACCGAATCGACCTGGCATCTGGAATTTAAAAAGCTGGGGCTGACTTATCAAGAACCTAAGCTGGTGCTGTTCCGCAATGCGGTGAGTTCAGCCTGCGGCTATGCGCAATCGGCGATGGGGCCGTTTTATTGCCCGGGCGATCACAAGCTCTATATCGATTTGGCGTTTTACGAAGATATGAAAAATAAATTGGGTGCGCCCGGCGATTTTGCGCAAGCCTATGTGATTGCCCACGAAGTGGGTCACCACGTACAAACGCTGCTGGGCACTTCTGCAAAAGTGACGCAAGCGCAGCAAGGGATGTCAACTGCACAGGCGAATCAGCTTTCGGTAAAGTTGGAGTTGCAAGCGGATTGTTATGCCGGAATTTGGGGATACTATGCTGATAGCGAGCGACAAATGCTGGAAGGTGGGGATATTGAAGAGGCTTTGAATGCGGCATCGGCGATTGGCGATGATAATTTGCAACAACAAGCGGGCGGGGCTGTGCGCCCCGAGAGCTTTACTCATGGTAGTTCAAAACAGCGGATGGTCTGGTTCAAGCGTGGATTTGAGCAGGGTAAGGTGGAGGCGTGTAATACTTTTAAATAGCTAAAACTTCACCGCAAAAAAAGGCCAGCAATTACGCTGGTTTTTTTTATACTTGGCTACCGGCAATTAATTTTTGGCAGTGAGATAAATCGTTAATTCCTGGCCTGGGTGAATGTAACTTTCGTTTTTCACTTTGTTCCAGCTCAAAATATCTTGTTTGGATACATCAAATTTGCTGGCAATTTTGTGCAAGGTATCGCCAGTTTTAATTTGATAAGTGATTTTATTGTCATCTTTTTGCGTGGCAGTTTTATTGACCACCAATAATTTTTGTCCGGGTTTTAATTTGGCATTCGAGGGCAATTCATTCCATTTCAACAAGTTCTGCACACTGGTGTCGTGCTTTTTGGCGATGGTCCAAAAGCTGTCGCCCGATTGGATGGTGTAATAAGTGCCGGTATTCTTTTGCTTGCGCTGGGCAATTTCTTGTTCGGCTTGGATCGCGTAGGGCGAGCTCATCGGCGCCTGGCCGGGGATACTTAAGCTTTGGCCAACTTTTAGTTGCGAGGATTTCAAGTTATTGGTCGATTGGATCGCCCCCGCGCTGGTGCCGAAACGTTTGGCTATAGAACCGAGGGTATCGCCAGATCTGACTTTGTAATCGCCTGCCACTTGGGTGGGGGCAATCTTGGGAAGTTTGTCGAGGTTCAGGGTAAATTGCGCGGCATCGGCAACAGGAATCAGTAGTTGGTGTGGTCCAGTGGGATCAGTAATCCATTTGCTGTAGCCAGCATTCAGGTTGCGCAATTCTTTGGGATCTATTTCCGTCATGCGCGCGGCCTGGGCGAGATCTACCGGCGAGCTGACATTCACCACGGTGAAGTAAGGGTTGTTGGGTATTGCATCCAGTTCCAAGTCATATTTTTTGGGATCGGCAATGACTTTGGACAGGGCTATAAATTGGGGAACATAGGATTGTGTTTGCTGGGATAAGGGCAGTGACCAGAAGTCGGTGCCTTTTCCTTGTTTGCGATTCTTGTCAATGGCGCGGCTTACTGTGCCTTCACCCGCATTGTAGGCGGCAATAGTTAGCAACCAGTCGCCATTGAACATGGTGTTCAGGCGTTTAAGGTAGCGCACAGCGGCATCCGTGGAAGCGACCAGATCGCGGCGGCCGTCATACCAGCTATTTTGCTTTAAACCAAAATTGCGCCCGGTTTGCGGCATAAACTGCCAAAAGCCTGCGGCTTTGCTGGGCGACGAGGCAAACGGGTCATAGGCGCTTTCAACAATAGGCAGTAGCGCCAGTTCCATCGGCAGGCCATTTTCACGCAATTCGTTGGCGACGTAATAAAGATAGGGTTTGCTTTGCGCGGCGATCTTATCCAGATAGCGCTGGTTGTTGGAAAGCCAGCGCAGGTTTTTATCGACTTTGCTGTCATTGACTTGGGGGAGGCTATAACCATCGGCAATCTCTTTCCACAGGTTACCGTAATCACCAGTATGTGCACTCGGTTGGCTCGATAGAGTTTCTTCACTGGGAGCTACAGGCTGTGTTGTACTGGTGTCGGCGACAGGTTCATCGCCTTTTTTGAGGGTGCTACAACCGGCAAGCGCAATAATCCAGGCAAAGCAAACACAGAGCGGTAACAGTGGGGAGCGGTTTTGATAGTTCATAGGGTCACTTGTCAGGGTTGTTTTTCCAGCTGGATTGGCGTGGAAAATCCGGTTGATTTTGGCCTTCATTATTCTTGCGTTTTAGGATTTTCATCCTATTAACTTGCCAAATAACGGCTATTTAGTGATTGCCTCTGCCTTCCCTGGGGCTGCGGATCTCGGATTCTAGGTGGTGGCGTCATAGGGGTCAACGCCTAATTCGGAATAAGGGCAGCCGATCACAACCTTGCTGAGAGCTGGTCGGGACTTTAAAAATGGGCCTTGTCCTATTTAGTTTGATCAAGTGTCTTTTCAATTTGACCAGGTATCTTTGATCAAGCGCAGTGCACCAAATACCTCTGCAGGGGTTGCCAAGGCTTGCCGGGCTCTATATTCGGTGAAGATTTTGATGCCATGGAGTTGACAGCGTAAAAACGGGTTTGTTCGTTTTTCCAGCAAAATAGTTGAGGGAAGGGTGACGCGGCCTTGTGCTCGGAGCTGTTTGACGTGTTCAAACCGGTCGGCGAGTAGCGTGTTATCAGGCTCCACTACCCGTGCAAATTCCAAATTGGCTTGGGTATATTCGTGGGTGCAGTAGATTTGGGTATCGTCAGGCAGGGCGGCGAGCTTTTGTAGTGAATCCCACATGATTGCTGCGGTGCCGTCAAAGCGCCGCCCACAACCGCCAGCAAATAAAGTATCCCCACAAAATAAAAGTGGTGGCCTGTTTACGGTGGCTGAGCAAAAGTAGGCGATGTGCTCCCAAGTATGGCCGGGAACGCCAATCACCTTGAAGGCTATTCCGTCCAGCTGCAGCAAATCACCATCGCCCAGTTTGTGGGTTATCAAGGGGATCAATTCCGAATCTGGCCCGTAGACTGGCACTGGCGAGTATTGCAGCAGCCCGGCAATACCCTGGATGTGATCGTGATGACGATGGGTAATAAGAATTGCGGCGAGGCTTAATTGATTGTTTGTGAGGTAATCAATAACGGGAGTGGCCTCCCCAGGATCAACCACGTAGACGCCTGGTTGATTTGGGTTGGGTTGAATCACCCAAAAGTAGTTGCTGTCGAGTGCAGGAATAGGGGTAATCGTTAGCACAATTGAGCCTCGATGAAATTTCGTCCAGCATTCTACGCCGGTTCTGGTGCATGTTTTAACGCTAATTTGTCCCTGGTTCTTGTGCTAGATTGTTGTGGTCATTATATATAGAGAGGCTGGCAGTAGGTGATGAGGGCAAAAAATGCACCGTAAGTTAGTAAAGGCACCGCATCGATTGTTGATCCGTCTTTCTGCGCTCTGGAAAAAGCGCTTTGGCGTCCTGCCAATGCGGGAGTCTATTGCTGACTTGACCCCATGGTTTGAGTCGCCACTGGGGCGTGCGTTGCTCGAAGAAGAGCAAGACGCTATTTCAGATGGTTTGCAATATGTATTTGGTTACCATTTGTTGCAGCTCGGCATCAGCGGCCGTTTGGATTTAACCGCGGAAAGTCGCATCTCCCACCGGTTTGTATTGCATCCTCAACTCGAAGACAACCAGCGGCTCGGTGCCTTGGTGGATTTCAATCATCTGCCGCTTGCGACCGAATCTATCGATGCGGTGTTGCTTCATCACAGCCTCGATTTCAGCCAAAGCCCACACCATTTATTGCGTGAAGCGACGCGTATCATCATTCCCAAGGGGCATTTGATCGTAATCGGATTTAACCCTTGGAGCTTGTGGGGGTTATGTGCAAGCCTTGCACGTATCGTTAAGTCCCAACCGCGCTGGCGCTTCCAATATTTGCGCTTGGGGCGGTTGATGGACTGGCTAACGCTGTTGGATATGGAACCAGTCGCTGTCTATCAAGGATTTTTCCGGCCGCCTTTGCCGCAGGAGAAGGCAATTAAACATTTGCATTGGATGGAGCGCTGGGGTAAAAGGCTGCGCTTGCCGTGGGGTGGGTTCTATATGGTGGTAGCGCGCAAGGATCGTATACCGTTGATCCCCATCAAACCTGTCTGGCAACAGTATCGCCCGTTGCGCGGGTTGGCGGTGACAAGAATTCTCGGCCCTGCGCCCGGTTTGCGCTCGCATTTCCGTCTGTTATCGCCGCTTATTAATACCCTACCACCACAGGGTTTACATTAAGGTTTAAGCACATGCGTCAAATCGTACTGGATACGGAAACTACCGGTCTTGAAACCTCCCAGGGGCACCGGATTATCGAAATCGGCTGCGTGGAATTGTTTAACCGCCGCCTGACCGGGCGTCACTACCATCAATATATAAAGCCCGAGCGGGAAATCGACGCGGGTGCACAAGCGGTGCATGGCATCAGCAATGCGATGCTCGAAGACAAACCGGTCTTCGCGCGGATTGCCGATGAGTTTTTGCAATTCATTGGCGATGCGGAATTGATCATCCACAACGCAGCGTTTGATATCGGCTTCCTCAATTACGAATTAAATATGCTCCGGCCGGGCTTTGGCAGCGTCAGCGACCGTTGCCATATCATTGATACGTTGCTGATGGCGCGCGCCAAGCATCCGGGCCAAAAGAACAATCTGGATGCACTCTGCAAACGCTACGGTGTTGATAACTCCCAGCGCGAATTGCACGGCGCCTTGCTCGATGCCGAAATTTTGGCTGATGTCTATCTGCTCATGACTGGTGGACAGACGGCTTTATCCTTAGGTGGAAACCAATCCAAAGATGAGGACGGCGGCGACCAAAATGCACTGCGCCGCTTGGCAGCCAATCGCAAGCCTTTACCTATTATTTCTGCCACCCCGGAAGAGTTGGAGTTGCACCAACAAAAATTGGTTACATTAGCCAAAAGTAGTGGTGACAATTGCGTATGGTTGCGCGAGTAAGCGTGATGAACACTGGTGCCTGAGCGCGCCAAGTAGAAAAAGTGCACAAGTGAGAGATGTTTGGCAAACTCCAGTTTCAGGCTGCTTATTTACACCGCTGCGGTGAAATAAGGCCAAACATGGTATAGAGTCACTGTGATTTGTAAGTATTGCTCGGCTGGCCGCCTGCGCGGCTTTGCCCCTAACCCGTTAAGTGACAAACGCCAGGATGTTATTGTGAGTACAACTGAAACCTTAAATCTCGCTTCCCTCAAAATGGTTCAGGATGAACTGGTTGCTACTATTGAGCAATCGGCTATGCGGCTGGAGCAGTTTTCGCAAGATCGCAACAATGGCGAGCTATTGCAAAACTGTATTGATGGTATCAAGCAAATTCGCGGCATCCTCAGCTTGATCCAATTGCGCGGTGTGGATCTATTGGCTGA
>Ga0247783_1000076_pt1 | contig 31049 bp, 23 predicted proteins | sample UWRJL064202C5_FD_179911 | JGI IMG/M metagenome (GOLD analysis project Ga0247783, IMG submission 179911) | Plant litter microbial communities from Arlington Agricultural Research Station in Wisconsin, United States - UWRJ-L064-202C-5 | ecosystem: Environmental > Terrestrial > Plant litter >...
ATTCCCGCGGCGGTCGCGACGACGATCTTTCCGATGCTGTCGCACACGGGCCAGCCGCTCGAACGCCACGGCCGCATCTCCCGTGACGGCCTGCTCGCGGTCGCATGCCTCAGCCTCCCGGTCTGCATCGCGCTCGCGCTGTTCGCACCCTTTCTGCTGAGCGTGTGGATGGGAGCGGACTTCGCGCGCGCGAGCGGGCCCGTCGCCGCGATCATCGCGGTCGGGCTGTTCGCGAACTGCTGCGCCCAGGCGCCGTTCGCGTGGATCCAGGCCGGCGGACGCTCCGACATCACCGGGAAGCTCCACCTGCTGCAGCTGCCCGTCTACATCGCGCTGCTCTACGCGGCGACGATCGAACTGGGAATCGTCGGTGCGGCGATCGTGTGGAGCGCGCGCGCCCTCGCCGACTACGGCTTGCTGCTCGTCGCGTCGGCGCGTCTGTTCCCGCACCTGCGCACGGTCGTGTCGACGGCGATGAAGGACACGTGGGTCGGCGTCGCGCTGCTCGTCGCGATCGTCGCGAGCCGTGTCGCCGGCGCGTCGCCGTGGATCACGGGCGCGTGCGCGCTGGCCGGCTTGCTCGTCGCGATGCACATCGCGATGCCGTTGCTCGAAGACCGTCGGCGATAATCGGACGATGCGTTCCACCGAACAAGCGACATGCCCGAACTGCGGTCGAGCCGGCGATGCGCGTTATGTCGATCTGCAGGACCATCTGTTCGGCGCACCGGGACGCTGGTCGATGCGGCACTGTTCCAACGCCACGTGCGGCGCGTTCTGGCTCGACCCGGCGCCGGCGTTCGAGGACCTGCCGATCGCCTACCGCGGTTACTACACGCACGTCGCGGAACGCGGCAACGAGGGCCGCGCGGGCCTCGTCTCGAAGATCCGCTCGGCCTTCGTCGAACGACGACTCGGCTACGCGATCGGTGCGACGGAGTCCGCACGCCGCATCGCGATGCTCGCCGGCCTGAGCGAACGATCGCAGGCCTGGCTCTACGAATACTTCTATCTGCCGTCGCGACACGGCGGCCGATTACTCGAGATCGGCTGCGGCTCGGGTCGGCAACTGCTGTCGATGCGCGCCGCCGGCTGGGACGTCCGCGGCGTCGACTTCGATCCAGAGGCGGTCGCCGTCGCGCGCGACTGCGGACTCGACGTGGCGGTCGGCGATGTCCGTGATCTCGGGCTCGACGGGTCGCAGTTCGACGCGATCGTCATGGCCCACGTGCTCGAGCACGTCTACGACCCGATCGGCCTGCTCGCCGAATGCAACCGCCTGCTCAAGCCCGGCGGCACGCTCGTCTCGATCACGCCGAACGGCGCGTCGCTCGGCCATCGCGTGTTCAAGTCCGCTTGGCGAGGGCTCGAGCCGCCGCGACACATCGTGGTCTTCACGCCGCGTGCCCTGAAGCTCGCGTGCGAGCGCAGCGGCCTCGTCCTCGATCGCGTCGACGTCACGGCGCGCGATGCCGCCAACATGCTGCTCGCGAGTTCGCGCACGCGGGCGGCGGCGGACGGCGAGCAGATCGAACCGCCCCGACGCAGCATGCGCATCCCCGTCGTCTTTCACGCCCTCGCGTTCATCGAACGGGTCGGCGACTGGTTCGGCTTCGACTGGGGCGAGGAACTGATCCTCGTCGCCCGCAAGCGATGACGCCGGCACCGACTCCGACGATCACGCTGTCGATCGTCAGTCATCGTCAGCGCACGCTCGTCGCCGCGCTGCTGCGCGATATCGCCGCGCTCGACTCCGGCCGCGTCGCGGCCATCGTGTTGACGCGCAACGTCCCCGAGCCCGACATCGACATCCCGTCGACGCTGCGCGACCGCACGACCGTGATCGACAACCCCGCGCCGCGGGGCTTCGGCGCGAACCACAACGCGTCGGCGACGCGTTGCGAGACGGACTTGTTCGCGATCCTCAATCCCGACCTGCGCCTGCGCGCCGATCCGTTCGACGCGCTCGCGCGCGCCTTCGATGACGTGCGTGGCGCCGACCTCGGGATCGTCGCGCCGACCATCGTGTCCGGGAACGGCGAACCCGAGGACGCGGCGCGCCGCATCATCACGCCGTGGCGTCTCGTCCGGCGTCGCCTGCTCGGCCGCGACCGGGTCCCCAGCACGCGGCCCGACTGGCTCGCCGGCATGTTCCTGCTGGTGCGCGCGTCCGCGTTCCGTCGGGTCGGCGGCTTCGACGAGCGCTACTTCATGTATTGCGAGGACTTCGACCTGTGCGCACGCCTCGCACTCGCGGGCTGGCGTTTCGCGGTGGACCCCGACGTCACGGTGGTGCACGACGCGCAACGGGCGTCGCATGCGTCGCTCCAGCATCTGCGCTGGCACGTGACGAGCCTGTTGCGGATGTGGACGTCGTCCACGTTCTGGCGTTATCGCGACCTGTTGCGGTCGGGCGCGCGCTCATGAGCGCCGCCCCGATCGACGCCGTCGAACGCAGGCCTGCGCCCACGGTCGGCGCCCGTCGTCGCGTGGCGATGCTGCGCTGGGCCGCCATCGGCGCTGCCGTCGCCGTCGTCGGGCTCGTCGCGGCCGAGTACACGCTCGAGATGCGGGCGCCGACGCGCATCTTCATCGACACCCTGTGGTGGTCGCTCGCCGCCTTCGTCGCGAGCGTGATCCTGCTCGATCGCTGGATCCACGCACCGACGGCCGAGGGCGGCCTGTGGGTCGCGTTCAGCTCGGCGTCGACGTTCACTGCACTGCTGATCCTGTTCGCGGTGACCCACGCACCGTACTCCCGGGCGGCGCTCGGCGCGGGCTTCGTCTTCGCGACCGCCTGGCTGCTGCTCGGCGTGCGGATCCACATGCGGCGGCAGAACCTGCGACTCGGCGTGCCGGAGCCGGCCGTGCTCGAGCTGCTGACGACGGCGCGCGAGGCGCTTCACGGCGCGCGCCTGACCCACGTCGAGGCGGACCTCGTGTCGAGCACCGTGCTCGAGACGCTGCGCGATCTCGACGGCGTGGTCATCGACCGCTACAGCGCGAAGGACGCGCGGCTGCAGCGCGTCATCACGCAACTCAAGCTGATCGGCGTGCGCATCTACTCGGCCGATCACGTCCACGAGCTGATCACCGGGCGCGTGCCGCTCGATCACACCGAGGACAGCTTCCTCGACGACTCGTCGGGCGGCATCCTCTACGGAATGATCAAGCGCGTGCTGGACGTCGTCGGCGCGATCGTGCTGCTCGTGCTGCTGTGCGTGCCGATGGCGATCGTCGCGATCGCGATCCGCCTCGTCGACCGCGAGTCCGCGCTGTTTCGGCAGCAACGGGTCGGTCGCGGCGGGCGCGTGTTCGAGATGATCAAGTTCCGCACGATGCGCGGCGCGCCGAGCGTGCAGTCGATGGCCGGCGATGCGCAGATGATGGTCGACGACGCCGAGGCGCGCGCGACACCCCTCGGCCGCTGGTTGCGCCGCTTCCGGCTCGACGAGTTGCCGCAGCTGTTCAACGTGCTCGCCGGCAGCATGAGCCTGATCGGACCGCGCCCCGAATGGGTCAACACCGCGGCCGAGTTCTTCGAGCGCATCCCGCACTACCCGTATCGACATCTCGTGCGTCCCGGCATCACCGGCTGGGCGCAGGTCACGCAAGGCCATGTGACCGCGCTTCCCGACGCGATGATCAAGCTCGAATTCGACCTCTACTACGTCAAGCACATGTCGTTCGCGCTCGACCTGGTGATCGGCTTCCGGACGCTAAGGACGATCGTCACGGGACACGGCGCGCGCTGAGGTCTCGGCGAGCAGCGACTCCGTCGCCGCGACGACCGCGTCGAGCGCGACGTCCTCCATGCACAGCGCGCGGCCGCACGCGGTCGGGTCGCTCGCGCCGCGCGGCAACGCCTGCGCGTCGTAGCGCCGACCGCAGCGACGCACCCACGCGACCTCGCGGCGAAACAGCGTCGACTGGTTACGACAGACGACGTCCGGCTCGGTGACGAGGCGGAACGGCGCACGCGCCCAGAACGCGCCGGGACCGTGGACGACGCGGGACGCGGGCCCGAACAACGCCACGGTCGGCACGCCGACGATGCGGGCGAGGTGCGCGACACCGGTGTCGGGGCAGACGAGCAGGCGCGCGCCCCGCAGCAACGACCACAGCTGCGCGAGGTCGAGCTTGCCGGCGACGTCCCACTCCCCTTCGCGAATGCCGACGGCGTCGATGATCGTCCGCTCGTCGGGGCCCGCGCTCCACACGATCGTCATGCGCTGCGCCCAGCGATCGGCGAGGGCCCGCCAGCGTTCCGGCGGCCACTGCTTGAGCGGCGTGCTCGCGCCGACGTGGATGACGACGTACGGCCCTTCGGGCCGCGCGACCGGAAGCGTCGCGGGAGCGGGCCACTCGCCGTCGCGGAAGGGCTCGACGACGACGGCGTCGCCACCGTCCGCGAGACGCTCGGCCGCGGCGTCGGCCCAGGCCTGCGGCCGGTCGGGATAGGCGACGGGCACGTCGACCATCCAGTTCTTCCAGCGCGGCACATCGTCTGCGAACGCGACGACGCGTCGCGCACCGGCCGCGCGCGCGAGCCATGCATAGCGGTTGTCGTCGGGGACGATCGCGAGATCGTAGGGGCCGCTGGCGAGCACGCGACGACGGCTCGCGGCATCGCGCCGATGGAACGGGATGCAGCGAAAGCCGTACGGGCGCCCGTCGAACAGGACCGCAACCGACGGACGCGCGAGCACGACGCGTTCGGCGTCGGGATAGAGCGACGCGAGGCGCTTCATCAGCGGCGCGAGCAGCACCGTATCGCCGAGCAACAGGTAATGCGCGATGAGCAGACGGCGGACGGGTCGATCGTCGCGCCCTGCGGCTTGCAGACGCGACGCGAGTGCACGCAGCGCGGTCTCGGTGCGGATCGGGAGGGTACTCAAGGCGTGGGTCGGCGGCGCTCGAGCGCGGTCGCGTTATAGTCGGCGCTCCGATCTTCCCACGTCTGCATGCCCACCTACGCCATCGGGGACCTGCAAGCCTGTCTCGCGCCGTTCGAGACGCTCCTCGATCGCTTCGCGTTCGATCCGGCGCGCGACCGGCTGTGGCTCGTCGGCGATCTCGTCAATCGCGGTCCCGATTCGCTCGCGGTCCTGCGACGCCTGATGGCGCTCGGCGACGCCGTGACGGTCGTGCTCGGCAACCACGATCTGCATCTGCTCGCCGTGGCCGCGGGCGCGCGCAAGCAAGGCCCGCTCGACACCCTCGACGACGTCCTCGCGGCGGGCGACCTCGACGCGATCCTCGCGTGGCTCCGCAAGCAACCGCTCGCGTTCCGCGCGGACATCCCCGACCGCGCGACCGGCCGCATCGTCGACACGGTGATGGTCCATGCGGGCGCGCTGCCGGTGTGGAGCGTCGACGAGTTGATGGCCCGTGCGGCCGAGGTCGAACAGGTCCTGCGCGCGGACGACTGGGCCCACCACCTGAAGCACGCGTTCGGTAATCGGCCCGATACGTGGAGCGAGACGCTAGCGGGCGCGGATCGACTGCGCTTCATCATCAACGCGCTCACGCGACTGCGCTTTTGCAGCGCCGAGGGACGCATCGACTTCGACGCGAAGGACGCGCCCGGCGTCGCGAGCGGCGCCTTTCCCGCACCGCCCGACGGCTACCAGGCGTGGTTCGACATCCCGTCGCGCCGCAGCCGCGACGCGCGCGTGGTCGTCGGGCACTGGTCCACGCTCGGCGTCCTCGTGCGCGACGACGTCGTCGCGCTCGACAGCGGCTGCGTGTGGGGCGGATTGCTCACAGCAATTCGTCTTGAGGATCGCTCTCTGTTTCAGGTTCCGTGTCCGACCGCGCAGCCCCACGCGTGAGCGTGCGCGACACGTCGGCACGCGCGACGGCCTCGTTCTCCTCGCCGGCCTCGTCGTCGAAACCGAGCCGCTGGGCGATCGCCGCGCGCGCACGGCGGGCGATCGCATGGCGCGAGTGTCCGGTGCCGTCGAACGCATCGATCAGATGCAACTCGCAGACGAACGGCCCGTTGCGAAGGATGCGCAGGAAGGAGTCGACGAGGTTGATCTCGCCGGCGTACGAAGGCGCGATCGTCGGCCGACCGCGACGATCCAGATAACGCAGGCCCCCCACGATGATCGGGACGCCGGCGTCGATCGCGGGCTGCAGCAGGTTCGCGTGGAAGGGCAGCAGGCGATCGCCGTCGCCGGTCATGCCCTCCGGGAACATCGCGATGAGATCGCGTTGCCCGAGCAGCTCGATGATGCGCTGGTTCGCCTCGCGGACCGCGTGACGCTTGCCCCGCTCGATGAAGATCGTTCCGGTGTGGCGCGTGAGGAAGCCAATGACGGGCCAGCGATCGATCTCCGACTTCGCCACGAAGCGCGCGCGGCGCACGGTGTTGATCACGAAGATGTCGGCCCACGAGATGTGATTGAGCACGATCATCGCGCCGATGCCCTCGGGTCGCATCGCGCTCTCCACGACGTGCGACGAACTCGGGACGCCGCCCGACGCCTCATAGACCGCGACCCCGCGCGTGCCGACGACGCGCACGCGGATGCCGGAGATGGCGAGCAGACGTCGCGACCACGCGCTGATCACCCGCTCGCGGCGCGCGTGCGAGGCCCAGGGGAACACGGTGGCGATCGACACGACGCCCGCGAGGACGTGGAGCACGAGTCGGACGAGCGCGAACGCGACCACGAGCGATCGCACGAAGGGCGACTCCGGAGCCCTCATCGGCGCGCGGCCGGCGTCAATCGCGCACTTCGTGGACGACCGACCCGCCCACCAGCGTCATGCGCACGCGGCCCTTCATCTCGAGACCGAGGAAGGGCGAGTTCTTGCCCTGGCTGCGCAGACGCTCGGGGACCACGGTCCAGCGCTCGTCCGGCGCGAACAGGCAGAGGTCCGCCGCGCCGCCGACGTCGAGGCGTCCGGTGGGAATCGACGCGGTCGCACCGGCGACGATCCCGGCCGCGCGGTGCGTCACATGCGCGAGCGCGTCGACGAGCGACACCTCCGCCTCCTCCGCCCACTTCACGACGAGCGGCAGCAACAGCTCGACGCCGCTCGCGCCGGCCTCGGCCTCGCCGAACGGCAACAGCTTCGCGTCGTCATCGACCGGCGTGTGATCCGAGCAGACCGCGTCGATCGTGCCGTCGACGAGCGCGGCCCGGATCGCGGCGCGATCGCGCTGACTCCGCAACGGCGGGTCGAGACGGCATTGCGCGTCGAAGTAGCCGATGTCGAGATCGATCAGGTGCACGTGATGAATGCCGACGTCGCAGGTGAGCGGGAGGCCCTCGGCCTTCGCGGCGCGGATCAGGTCGAGTCCGGCGGCCGACGAGATGCGGCACAGGTGGACATGCGGGGCGACGCTGCGCGCGCCCTCGCGACCGAAGCTGCGCATCAACTCGAAGATCGTATGCAGCGCGACGGTCTCGTTCGTCGCCGGCACCGACGGCAGGCCGAGACGTGCGGCCACCGGTCCGCTGGCCGCGACGCCGCCGCGTCCGAGGTAGGCATCCTGCGGCCTCCACCAGACGCTGAATCCGAAGGTCTGCGCGTACTGCAACGCACGCAACACGACCTGCGTGTCCGCGATCGGCACGTTCGCCTGCGAGAATCCGATGCAGCCCGCCTCGTGTAGTTCGGACATCTCGGTCAGCGCGACGCCGCCGAGGCCCATCGTCAGCGCACCCAGCGGATGGACGTGGCTGCGGCTCATCGTGCGGGCGCGATGCTTGAGCATCTCGACGAGTCCCGGTTCGTCGAGCGGCGGGTCGGTGTCCGGCGGACAGACGAGCGACGTCACGCCGCCGGCGAGCGCGGCATCGATCTCGGACTCGAGCGTGGCACGATGCTCCGAGCCCGGCTCGCGCAGGCGCACCGACAGGTCGACGAGGCCGGGGCAGACGACGAGACCGCGCGCATCGATGGTCCGGTTCGCATTGAAGTCCGTCGCGGCACGATCGTCGCCGGGCGCGGAGATGGCGACGATGCGTCCGGCGCCGATGAACAGGTCGCGCGGCGCGTCCAGTCGCGACGCCGGGTCGATGACGCGCGCGTTGCGGATCGCGACTCTCAACGGAGGCTCCTCATGATCCGGCGAGGATGCTCATCACCGCCATCCGCACCGCGATGCCGAACGTGACCTGCGGCAGGATCACGCTCTGCGACCCGTCGGCGACCGACGACTCGATCTCGACGCCGCGGTTCATCGGACCCGGGTGCATCACGATCGCGTCCGGCGCGGCGAGCGCGAGCTTTTCGGCCGTGAGGCCGTAACTCTTGAAGTATTCCCCCGCGGACGGCAACAACGCGCCGTTCATGCGTTCGTTCTGGAGTCTCAGCATCATGACGACGTCGACGCCGGCGAGTCCTTTCTTCATGTCGGTGAAGACCGAGACGCCCATCTGTTCGAGGCCCGTCGGCAGCAGCGTGCGCGGTCCGATCACGCGGACTTCGGGAACGCCGAGCGTGGTGAGCGCGTGGATCGCGCTGCGCGCGACACGCGAGTGGAGCACGTCGCCGACGATGGCGACGCGGATCTGCGTGAAGTCCTTCTTGTAGTGCCGGATCGTGTACGCATCGAGCAGGCCTTGCGTCGGATGCGCGTGCCGACCGTCGCCCGCGTTGACGACGTGGATGTTCGAGCCGGGCGTGCGATCGAGGTGCTTCGCGATGAGGTAGGGCGCGCCGCTCTGCGCGTGCCGCACGACGAAGATGTCCGCATGCATCGCGGACAGGTTGTCGATCGTGTCGAGCAGCGACTCGCCCTTGTTCGTCGACGACACCGAGACGTTGAGGTTGATGACGTCGGCCGAGAGGCGCGCGGCCGCGATCTCGAACGTCGTGCGCGTCCGCGTGGAGTTCTCGAAGAACAGGTTGAACACGGTGCGCCCGCGCAGCAACGGCAGCTTCTTGACCTCGCGCCGCGGATCGACGAGGCCCGCGAACCCCGCGGCCGTGTCGAGGATGTGCAGGATCAGCGCGCGCGGCAGCCCGTCGATCGACAACAGATGCCTGAGCCGGCCGGCGTTGTCGAGTTGGGGATTGAACATGATCAGGCGCCCGTCCGGATGCTCGCCGCGATCGCGACGTCGAAACGGCCGTCCTTCTCCGACAGCACGAACTCGCTCGCGCGGTCGAGCACGAGTCGCGCGCCGGCCCAGCGCGCGGCGATCGGCAGCTCGCGCGCATCGCCGTCCGGCGTCTGCCGGTCGATCAGCACGGCGAGGTCGACGCGCGCAGGACGTCCGAAGTCGAACAAGACGTTGAGTGCGCCGCGCAGCGTACGCCCCGTGTACAGCACGTCGTCGACCAGCAGGATCTCGGCACCGGCGACGGTGAAGTCGATCTCGGTCGGCTTCACTTGCCCGTGCAGGCCGATGCGATTGAAGTCGTCGCGATAGAACGAGATGTCGAGGAGGCCCGCGTCGCCCTCGAGACCCAAGTCGCGCTGCAGGCGTGCGGCGATCCACGCGCCACCGCTATGGATGCCGACGAGGCGCAGCGAGCGGTGGTTCGCGACGTGCGCGGCGATCGCATCGCGCAGCGTCGCGTAGAGCGCCTCCCCGTCCGGCGCGGCGCGCGTCAAGCGCCTGCTCCGACCGGCAGCGCGTCGAGCCAACGCTGCAGGATCACCTCGGCCGCGACGTCGTCGAGTTCGCGCGTGCGCCGCGCGAGGCCCGCGCCGCGACGCTCGCGATGGACCGTGTCGGCATCGATCGAACTGTAGCGCTCGTCGACGCGCTCGATCGGCAGGCCGAAGCGGGCGGCGAGCATCGACGCGAAGCGCTCGCAGCGCTTCTGCGCGGCGCTCGGCGGCGCGCCGTCGACCGCGAACGGGATGCCGACGACGAGGCGTTGCGGCCTCCATTCGTCGACGAGCGCCGCGACTGTCGACAGCCCGTCGTCGCGCGCATCGACCCGAACGATGTCGAGTGCCTGCGCGCGTCGCAGGAGGTCGTTTCCGACCGCGACGCCGATGCGTTTCGCGCCGACGTCGAAGGCGAGCAGCGTCTCGCTCATGCGAGCGTCGATGGACGAGCCGGGATCACGCGTGATCCGTCACGCGTGCCCGGCTTCGCCGGAAAGCGCGGAGGGATCGAAGCCCAGCAACTGCATCGCGGACGCGCGACGCTGGGCGTGGGGCACGTCGAAGACGACGGCCGGATCGGCGGGGACGGTGAGCCACGCGTTGTGTGCGATCTCGCTCTCGAGCTGGCCGGCCTCCCAGCCCGCGTAGCCGAGCGCGACCATCACCTTCCGCGGACCACGCCCGTCGGCCATCGCCTCGAGGACGTCCTTCGACGTCGTCAACGACAAGCCGTTGTCGGCGGTCAGCGTGGAGCCGTAGTCCGCGTCGCGCTGGTCGTGCAGCACGAAGCCCCGGTCCGTCGCGACCGGGCCGCCATAGCACACGGGTTGTTCGCCGAGCACCGCGATCTCGAGCTTCATGTCGACGCGCTCGAAGAGCTTCTCGAGCGTGAGGTCGGTCGGCTTGTTGATGACGACTCCCATCGAGCGTTCGGACGAATGCTCGAACAGGTAGATGACGGTGTCGGAAAAACGCTCGTCGGCCATGCTGGGCATGGCGATCAGGAAGTGGTTGGCGAGGCTGAGCGACTGTGAGGAACGAAGGGGGCGCCCGCCTTCGTCGTCGCCCGGCGTGCCGTCCGCAGGAGGGAGAGCGGGCATGGGGCGCATTGTAAACGGCGACCCCGGTCGGCACAATCGACGCCTTTCGCCCGGGACATCGATGGCCCACGCGCCCGAGTCGACTCACCGCTACGCGCGAGGCCTCGTCTGGTTCCGCCGCGACCTGCGCGCGACCGACCACGCCGCGCTGTATCACGCATTGCGCGCCTGCGAGCAGGTTTACTGCGTGTTCGTCTTCGACACCGACATCCTTTCTCCGCTGCTCGCACGCGGGCTGGTCCGCGATCGACGCGTCGAGTTCATCCGCGCCAGCGTGGTCGAGCTCGCCGCGGCGCTGCGGACGTCCGGTGGCCGGGACGCGCTGATCGTCAGACACGGGTCGGCGCGCAGCGTCGTTCCCGAGGTCGCGGCCGTCCTCGAGGCCGACGCGGTCTTCACGAATCGCGACGACGAACCCGACGCGGTCGAACGCGACGATGCGGTGCGCGTCGCGCTCGAGCGCGCGGGCCGGGCGTTCGAGACCTTCAAGGATCAGGTGATCTTCGAGCGCGACGAAGTGATGACGAAGAGCGGCACGCCCTTCTCCGTCTTCACGCCGTACAAGCGCGCGTGGCTCGCGAAGCTCACGCCCTTCTTCGTGTCACCGTATCCGGTCGAGCGTCATCGGCGCGCGCTGGCGGCGGCTCCACGGAGGGAAGCGCCTGCGGTCCCGTCGCTCGCGACGCTCGGCTTCGCCAAGACGAACCTCGCCGACCTCGCGCTGCCGGCGGGTTCGAGCGGCGCGCACGCCTTGTTCGACGCCTTCGCCGATCGCATCGGCGGCTACCACGACGCGCGCGACTTTCCGGCGAGACGCGCGACGTCTTACCTGTCGGCGCACCTGCGCTTCGGAACGATCTCGATCCGCGCGCTCGCGCGAGCGGCCCTGCAGCGCGCCCATCACGGCGCGGTCGAAGGGGCGAAAGGCGCCGAGACCTGGCTGTCCGAACTCGTGTGGCGCGACTTCTACTTCCAGGTCCTGCACCACCGGCCGGACCTCGCGCGCGGCGCGTCGTTCAAGCCGAACTTCGACCGCATCGCGTGGATCGGTGGCGCCGAAGGCGAGCGGCGCTTCGACGCCTGGTGCCGCGGCGCGACGGGCTATCCGCTCGTCGACGCCGCGATGACGCAGATCAACACGAGCGGCTTCATGCACAACCGCCTGCGCATGGTGACGGCGAGCTTCCTGTCGAAGCACCTCGGCGTCGACTGGCGCCGCGGCGAGCGCTACTTCGCGGAGCAGCTCAACGACTTCGATCTCGCGGCGAACAACGGCGGCTGGCAGTGGGCCGCGTCGAGCGGCTGCGACGCCCAGCCGTGGTTCCGCATCTTCAATCCGGTGCTGCAGTCGGAGCGCTTCGATCCCGACGGCGCGTTCATCCGACGCTACCTGCCCGGGCTCGCGAAGTTGCCGACGAAGGACTTGCACGCGCCGTGGCGCGCATCGGCGGCGACGTTGTCGAAGGCCGGCGTGCTGCTCGGCCGCGACTACCCGGAGCCGATCGTGGACCACGAGGCTGCCCGACGGGCAACGCTCGAGCGGTATGCGGTGGTCAGGACAGGATGACCGTCACCCCGGCGAAGGCCGGGGGGGTGACGGGTTCAAGCAGGCAGCGTCTTTCGCCCCTTGATGTGCGTGGCCAGCAACTCGAGCAACTCGTCTTCCTGATACGGCTTGCCGAGATACTCGTCGACGCCGAGCGCGAGCGCGTGGTCGCGATGCTTGTTCGCGGTCCGCGACGTGATCATCACGATCGGGATGTGCTTCAGGCGATCGTCTCCGCGCACGTGACGCGTGAGGTCGAAGCCGTCCATGCGCGGCATCTCGATGTCGACGAGCATGACGTCGGGCGCGTACTCCTGCAGTTGTTCGAGCGCATCGACGCCGTCCTTCGCGAGCACGACCTGATAGCCCTCGCGCGACAGCAGGCGCTGCGTCACGCGACGCACCGTCAGCGAATCGTCGACGACCATCACCGTCGGCAGCGTCTGCAGTCCTTCGTTCGGCACTTCGACCGTCGGAACGGCCGGCGCCGTGACCGCGATCGCCTGCTGGGCGGTGAACGCCTGCGCGAGCTGGACCGGATTCAGGATCAGGACGATCTCGCCGGAGCCGAGGACCGTCGCGCCGGCGATGCCGCTCATGCGGGCGAGCTGCGGACCGAGCGACTTGACGACCACTTCCTGATTGCCGACGACCTCGTCGACATGGACCGCAAGCGACTCGCCGGCCGAACGCAGCATCAGCACCGGAGACGAGCGCTGCGCGACCGGCACGCTCTGATCGATGTCGAGCAGGTTGCCGAGGAAGACGAGGCGGACGCTCTCGCCGGCCCGGTCGACGCAACCTGCGCGATAGGCGTCGGCGAGCGGCTGCGGACGCAGCGGGCGGACCTGTTCGACGAGGACGGCGGGCAATGCGAACGTGCGGCCCGAGACCGAGACGAGGACGACCTGGGTCACGGCGAGCGTCAACGGCAACGTGATCGTGAAGCGCGTCCCGCGTCCCCGTTCGCTGTCGACCGCGACGCGGCCCGCGAGGATGGCCGCTTCGCTGCGCACGACGTCCATGCCGATGCCGCGACCCGCGAGCTCGGTGACCTCGGTCGCCGTCGAGAAGCCGGGGTGGAAGATGAACTCGGCCGCGGCGGCATCCGACACGACCTCGTCGGGGCCGATGAGACCGAGGGCGCGCGCCTTCTCGCGGATGCGGTCATGGTCGATGCCCGCGCCGTCGTCGGAGAAGGTCAGGACGATCTCGTTGCCTTCCTGACGAACCTCGACGAGCAGCTCGCCCGTTTCGTTCTTGCCCGCCTCGCGCCGCCTCGCGCGCGACTCGATGCCGTGGACGATGTGATTGCGCAGCAGGTGTTCGAACGAGCCCGCCATGCGCTCGAGCACGCTGCGATCGATCTCGACCGAGCCGCCGCGAATGTCGAGGTTGACGCGCTTGTCGACTTCCTTCGCCGCGCGTCGCGCGACGCGATACAGGCGTTCCGACACGTTCGCGAACGGGACCATGCGCACGCGCATCAGGTCCTGCTGCAGATCGCGCGTCATCCGGCGCTGCGTCGACAAGTCGATGTCCGCGCCTTCGAGGTTCTTCTGCAGGTTCTGCTGCAGCGTCTTCACGTCGTTGACCGACTCGGCCATCATCCGCGTCAGTTCCTGGAAGCGCGTGAAGCGATCGAACTCGAGCGGATCGAATTTCTCGCTCTCGCTGGCCGTCGACTGCGACTGCATCCGCGACTGCATCTGGAACTCCGCCTGCAGCTCGATCTCGCGCAACTGGCTGCGCAGGCGTTCGACGTTCTCCGCGAGTTCGCCGACCGCAGTCTTGACCTGCGAGACTTCGTTCTCGATGCGCGCCCGCGCGATGCTGACCTCGCCGGCGAGGTTGACCATGCGGTCGAGGGTCTCCGACGAGACGCGAACAAGTTGCTGGCGCGCGCTCTGCTTGTCGCGCGATCGCGCGTCGGCCCGCGCGGTATCGGCTGGCTCCGTCGTCTCGACGAAGTCCGCCGCGTCGCCGGCAGTGAAGGCCCCGGCTTGCACTTCGGCGTCCGCGTCCGCCGCGACCGGCGCCGGCTGGGCCTCGGGCGGACGCCCGAGCTCGTCGAACAATTCGAGACTGCGATCGTGTGCGCCCAGCAACTCGTCGAGCAGCGCCGGCGGGATCTCGTGCAGCCGAGCGGCCGACTCCACGCGCGCTTCGAGGTCGTGCACGACCTCGCCGAGGCGCATCGCGCCGGCCATCCGCGCGCTGCCCTTGAGCGTGTGCAGATGACGCAGCAGCAGACGCGCCGGTTCCTGCGCGCCCTTGTTGTCCTGCCATTGCCGCAGCAGCGTGCTGATCTGGGGAAGGATCTCGTTGCCTTCCGCGATGAAGACGTCGAGCAGTTCCGGATCGATCTCGTCGCGCACCGTGCGCTCGACGGCATGCGTCGTCGGCAGGACCGGGACCGCCTCGAGTGCCTGACCGATCGGCAGCTGGCCGATCGCCTCGTCGAAGACGGGTTCCGGCTCCAGCTCCGCTTCGGCGACGGGCTCCGCCATCGCGTCCTCGTTCGCCGACATGGGCACTTCGTCCGCGACGATCGGTTCCACGTGGTCGACGACGTCCTCTGCGGACGCCGCGACGGGCTCCTCGTGCGCGTCGACGATCTCGGCGCCGGCCTCCAGGGCCTCGTCCCGTTCCGCCTCGATCTCGCCCGGTGATGCCGACTCGACGTCGGTCGATGCGAGCTCGTCGGTCGCGGCGACGACGTCCGGCGTCGCGGCCGTCGCGGGCTCGGTGGTGTCGATGTCGTCGATCGCCTCGTCGAGCGCGTCGTCGACGAGGGCGTCCGGCTCCCGCTCGTCTTCCGGCTCGGCGAACGACACGGAAGCACCCTCGGCCGGCGTCTCGAACACGTCGAACGTCGTCGACGTGGCCGAGTCGCTCACCGGAGCCGGGGGCGGCGACGACGCAGCGTCGTCGCCGATGACGAGCGAGTCGCGCAGCGCGCGCAACGCCTCGACGCGGACCGGGTCGGGCTCGGGCATGCGTTCGGCCGCGAAGCGGTGCAGCATCTTGCGCATCGTTTCGACCGCGTCCTGCAGCACTTCGATCTGTTCGGCCGTCAGCAACGTCGGCTCACGCCAGACCTGCAGCAACACGCCTTCGATGCCGGCCGCGAGGTCGTGCACGGGCTCGAGGCCGACGGTCGACGACGAACCGGCGAGCGAATGCGCCGCGCGCATCGCGCCTTCGGAGACGAAGCGATCGAGTTCGTCGTGCCACTCCGCGAAGTCGAGCGTGAGGACGCGCAGGCGCTCGTCCGCCTCGGTGAGATAGATGTTGAAGAGGGCGACCGACAGCGTGAGCGGGCCGACCTGACGCACCTCGTCGCGAGGCGCTTCGGCGACGGTCTCCTGCACCGGCTCGACCACGGGCTCGACGAGCGACGCGGCGTCGGCCTCGGTCTCGATGACGGCGTCGGGTTCGATGACGGCCTCGGGCTCGACGACTGCTTCGTGCTCGACGGACACCTCCGCCTCGACGGCGGATGCCGGTTCGACGGCGGCTTCCTCGAGGAAGGCCTCGGGCTCCGCCGCGGGTTCCGGCTCGACGGGCTCGGAGATCGCGGCGGGCTCCTCGAACACGAGCGGTGCCTCGTCGAACGACAGCGGCTCGTCGTCGAAGGAGCGCGGCTCGGGCGACGCGTCCGCCGCCCCGGGAACGTCCTCGAGGATCAGCGTCTTCGCGAAGTCTTCCTCGATCAACTGGGTCTTCGTGAAGTCCTCGTCGAAGAGCGCGGTCTTCGCGAACGGGTCGTGGGCCGGTGCCGACGGCGCCGCGGAACCGGTCGCCTCGCCGATCGGATCACCCGGCTCTTCGACATGACCGTCCACGAGGTCCGCGAGGACGAGCGTCGCCGCATGCGAGTAATTCGCGGGCAGTTGCGGCTGCTCCTGGCCGAAGAACTCGAAGTCGAGCAGGTTCTCGTCGCGGTCCGCCGCACCGGCGAATTGCGTCTCCGCGAAGTCCCCGTCGAGCACCTGGGTCGCGACGAACTGCGCGTCCGCGAAGGCCGGCGAATCGGGCGCAACGAACTGGGTCTTCGCGAAATCCTCGTCGGCCCTCGCTTCCTCGGGCTCGACCTCGGCGTCCGCCTCGCCTGCCGCGGCGTGAATCTGCTCCGGCTCGTCGACGACGGCGGGCGGCGCGACCACCGCCAGTCCCGGAGGGACGGCCGGCTTCGCGCCCTGGCGCACGGCGCGCGCCGCTTCGATCAACGCGTCCGGCTCGCGCGCGGACTGACCGGAACCGCGCAGATCCTCGACCCAGTCGCCGAGATAACGGGTCGCGTAGTCGACCAGCGATCGCAGATCGGTCGGTGCCGGAATCTGGTCCGCGAGGAATTCGTTGAGCGTTTCCTCCACCGCCCAGGCCGCCTCGCCGAAGGTCATGAGACCGACCATCCGACCGCTGCCCTTGAGCGTGTGGAAACCCCGGCGCAGGACCGTCAACGCCGTCGTGTTCGCCGGGTCGGCATCGAGCAGGCGCAAGGGCTCGCGCACATCGGCGAGCACCATCTGCGCTTCCTCGAGGAAGATCTCGAGCAACTCGGCGTCGACGGCCTCGACGTTCGCCGGGATCGGCGCCGACGGCGCGACCGGCACCACCTCGGCCGCACCGATCGCGCGTTGCGCATGGCTCGCCACTTCGGCGATGCGCGCGCTCAGCGCCTCGGCATCGTGTGCGCCCAGGCCTTCGCGATCCGCGTCGCGGACGAGTCGCGCGGCCTCGGCCGCCTCCGCCTGCAACGACCGGTCGTCGATCAATGCCGCATTGCGCTGGACCTCTTCGAGCGCGCTGACGAGACGCGTGCGCGTGAAGTCGTCCTCGGGATGCAGACGGAACTCGGATGCGAGCAGCGTCGCGTCGTCGCTGTGACGCGCGGTCTGCTCCTCGAGCGTCGCGTCCTGGTCGAGCACCTGCGTGACGGCATACGACAGCGCGGGGTCCTCGAACTTCTCGAACGACAGGTCGACGCTCTCGATCTCGAGCGTGGGCCCCACGTGCGTCTCGCCGAAATCCAGCGCGACGTCCGGCGCGTCGAGCGTCATCGGCTCGGGTTTGACGGCGCGCGTGCGCGCCATGTCCGCGGAGAACACGCCCTCTTCGGTGTCGAAGCGGAACGCGTCGACATCGACGCGGTCGCGCTTGAGCTGATCGACGTAGAAGCCGACCGCGCCGAGGTTGCCCGCGACGCGCAGGAAGGCGGACGGGTCGGTCGCGCCCTCGTCGCTCTGGAAGCGTTCGATCGCCTCGCGCGACACGTCGATCGCGCGATGCGCGTCGGCGTGGCCGAGCAGCGCGAGCGCGCCGGAGACCTGCTTGAGCGCGGCGGCGGCAGAAGCGAGTTCGCTGCGTTCGGCGGGATCGCGGAAGAACGCGTCGAGGACCTTCTCGGCCTGGCGCAGGTTCGTCTGCAGTTCGGCGACGAACGTCGCCATCGTCAGGCGCTCTTCGGCCTCGCGCGACAGGCGATCGAGCCAGTCGATCTGCTCGGGCGGCGTCTCGCTGCCGAGCGCCGCGGCTTCGACGCGGGCGACGACCGCGGCGGCGCGTCGATCGAACTCGTCGTCGAGCGAGCGCGCGCGTTCGAGCGCGCCGTCGAGGAACAGCAGCGCGGTCGCGACGTCGAGACCGACGTGGGGTGCGGGGCGGCGCGGGTCGAAGCTCAGGTCCGTCGCGATGCCGTCGACGATCTGCGCGACGTCGACGAGGCCGCGGCGCTTGATCGGGGCGACCGCGTCGAGCAACGCACCCGTCACGCGCGCGAAACCCTTGATCTGCTCGACATCGCCGCCGACCACCGCGGACCAGGCCGACTTCGCCTCGCCGAGGACTTCGCGTGCGCGTGCGAGCGCGGCGGTGTCGACGAGTCCGTAGCGCTGGCGCTCGTAGTCGTTCGGAATCGAACCCTCGAGCGAGTACGCGGCCTGCACGGCGCTCACGCGTTGCGTGACGGGCGCCGACGCGGCGACGAAGAACAGCGTGTCGAGGAACAGCCGTTCGGCGATCGCGGGCGAGCCGTCGACGAGCCGGCGGATCTGCAGGTTGATCCGGCCCGCGAGACGCTTGACGTCGGCCGGTCGCACGCCGGACTGCGAGAGTCCGTCGTTCGCGATCGCTTCGAAGAACGCGACCGCGACCCACCAGAACGCGCGCTGCTGATTCTGTTTCGACGACGCCGCGACGGAGCCTTCGATCGCGGACGTCGCGGCCGCGAGCGCCTGCGGTGCCGCCTTGTCTTCCTCGTTGCGCATGTAGCGCAACAACGCCTGTTCGAAGCGTCCGCGCTGTTCCGCGAGGGCCGCCGAGTCGAGCACGACGCCCGGCACCGGCGACGGACGCACCGACAGGTCCGCGTGGAACAGGTCCGCGGGGTGGATGCGGTCGACGCGTCGCGCGACGAGCAGGTCCCGATACGCGGGGAACAAATACAGGGGCTGCGCGCGCGAACCGCCGCGCAGGTCCTCGAGGTATTCGACGATCGACCGACAGGCGGTGCCGACCGCGTCGAGCGACGTCGCGTCGCAGCGTTCGGGCTCGGTCTCGAACGTCGCGACGAGCTCCTCGATCGCCTCGGTCAGGCGGGTGACGCCCGCGATGTCGACGACCTGCAGCGCGCCATGCGCCTGGTGCAGATGCGAACGCGCGACCCGCAACGGTCCGAGATCGACGTCCTGGCGCTCGTTGCCCGCGGCGCCCGCGCGGAATTCGCGCAGCGCACCGAGCGCCGCGTCGAACGCGGCCGAGATCTCAGGCAACAGCCAGCCGATCGTGCCGGAGTCGACCTCCGCCGGCGCGGCTTCGTGAGGGGCCGTCATCGCGTCACGCGACCTTGAAGCGCGCGACCGAATTCTTCAGTTCGATCGCGAGCGTCGACAACTGCTGGATCGAGGACGCGGTGCGCTTCGTGCCCTCGAAGGTCTGTTCGTTGACGGTCAGGATGTGCTCGATGTTCGACGCCATGGCGTTCGCCGACTTGGCCTGGTTCGACGTCGTGCGCGAGATCGCCTCGATCAGTTCGGCCAGCTGGCGCGACACGCGACCGATGTTCGCGAGCGACTGGCCGGCGGCGTCGGACAGCTTCGCGCCCTCGACCACGCCCTGGGTCGACTTCTCCATCGCGGACACCGCATCCTGCGTGTCGGTCTGGATCGTGCGGACGAGCGCGCCGATCTGTTTCGTCGCCTCGCCGGAACGCTCCGCGAGACGCTGCACTTCTTCGGCGACGACCGAGAAGCCGCGTCCCGCCTCGCCGGCCGACGCGGCCTGGATGGCCGCGTTCAACGCGAGCACGTTGGTCTGTTCGGTGATGTCCGAGATCAGTTCGATGATCTCGCCGATCTCCTGCGACGATTCGCCGAGGCGCTTGATGCGCTTAGAGGTCTCCTGGATCTGTTCGCGGATCTCGTTCATGCCGGTGATCGAGTTCTGCACCGCGCGTTGCCCGTCCTCGGCGGCGCCCAGCGACTGACGCGCGACCGTCGCGGACTCCGCGGCCGACACCGACACGTCGCTGATCTGACGCGCCATGCCGAGCACGGCGTCACCGGTCGAGCGGATTTCACGCGACTGCTCTTCCGATGCCGACTGGAGCCGGACCGCCGTCTGCTGCGCGGCCGACGAGGCCTCGGTGACCTGTTCGACCGTGTTGTTGATGCGACCGACGAGCAGGCGCAGCTCCTCGACCGTGTAGTTGACGGAGTCCGCGATCGCGCCGGTGATGTCCTCGGACACGGTCGCCTGGACCGTGAGGTTCCCGTCGGCGACTTCCTGCAGTTCGTTCATCAATCGCAGGATCGCGGCCTGGTTCGCTTCGTTCGCCGCCTTCAGCGCCTCTTCCTGGCGCTCCGCGACCGACCGACCCTGGCGGGCGTCCTCGGCCTGCATCACCGAGCCCTGGACGTACGAGCGCGCGATCAACGCGGCGCCGAGCAGCGCGAGCAGGCCCGTCAGCACGGCGAACCACACGTAGACGCCTTCGGTGTCGTACGCACCCTGCAGCGCGACGAGGTGCTGACGCATCGGCTCGCTGTCCTTGAAGATCTGCTCGCCCGCCTGCTTGGCGGCGACCACCTTCGGAAGACCGTCGAGCAGGGACTTCATCTGACCCTGGTAGCCCGCGAACGTCTTTTGCAACGCGACGAGGCGGTCGCGCGTGTCGGGGTCGCGCGCCGGCGTCAGGCGCAGCGTCTCGCTTCCGTTGATGAGGCCGTCGACGAGATCGCGGAACGTGTTCGTGTCCTTGCCGAGGCTGAACGCGGTCAGCGGATTGACCGCCTCGCCGAACAGCAACTCGTTGACGTTGCGCGACAGGCGCTGCGTGAGTGCGACGAGCAGCGAGGCGGCCGCGATCTCGCGCGACGGTGCGTTGGTCTGCAGCTTGAGCGCGGCGATCTGATCGCTCGCTTCGGCGAGCGCGGGCGTCTGCTCGTTGAGCGCGCGCAGTGTCGCGCCGCTCGTCGTCAGCAGCTTCTCGTTGTCGAGGATCGCCGCCGCGCTCGCTTCGGTGGTCTTCCAGTCGGCTTGCGCGACGGACAACGCGGCCCGTGCGCTCGATCCGGTCGCGGGCACGTCGCGACCGCCGACCACGCCGCCGCGATCGAGCGCGAGCAGCGCCGACGACATCTGGTCGCGGCTGTCGCGCAACTGCGCGAACGCGTCGGCGTTGCCCTGCAGGGCGATCGGGACCGCCTTCGCCAGACGCTGCGAATGCATGAGGAGCTCGCCGGTGGTCTGCGCATAGACCGCATCGGCGGACTTGCTGCGCAGGTCGAGCGCGACGAACACGAGGAACGCGGCGACGCAGAGCGCCGTCAGCCAGACCAGGGCACGCAGGCGCTTCGGCGCGTCGGCCGCGCTCGTCCTGGCGGTGGCGGCGCCGGGCGCCGCGTCCGCGCCGGGAGCGGCGCTGGTCGCGTCGGGCACCGAGACACCGTCGATCGACGACAGGTTCATCGCGACACCGGTCGGCGCAGGTTCGGCCGAGCGCCCGCCGAAGGATTTGTCGAAAGACCAGGTAATTGCCATGCGAGCCTCACCAGTTGCAGAGGAACGCACGTCTTGCGATGCGCGCTCCCGTGTTCGTCATGCCGACGCGACGGCGTCGGCGGTTTCATGGTCTCGTCGCGTTCGAGAATCAAACGCGACCGACCTGGATGAATCGTTCATCGCGCGTGAGCGCGTCGAGGTCCAGCTCATGCCAGCGACCACGCTGCGCATCGACCAGATGCGCGCGCAGCCACGGCGCGAAGAGGTCCGGTCCGGCGACCGCGGCTCCGACGTCCGTGACCGGCGTGAGGTCGGACGCGCTTCGCAGACCCAGCATTCGCGAGACGAGGATGCCGGTCGCGAACTTGAGCTCGGTCGCGATCGCGAGCACACGGCTGTCCTTGTCGATGACGGTCGCCGGCCCGCCTGCGAACAGCGAGAGGTCGACGACGGAAAGCAGGTTGCCGCGGACGTTCGCGAGGCCGCGGTACCAGGGCTTGGTCAGCGGGACCGGCGTGATGTCGGGAACCGCGAGGATCTCGCCGGCGTCGGCGAGGTTCACGAGCAGGCGCCGGTGTCCGATCTGGATCCCGAGCCGGTTCGACGCCAGCGGCGCGCTCTGCGCACGACGCAGACGCTCGGCGAGACCGGACTGGAACTCGCGCAGCCGTTCGCGCCGTGCCGTCAACGCGGAGGGGCTCGATCCTTCGGTCACGAGTGCGGGGCGACGCTGGAGCGACTCGGCCATGGGATCTTCGGGCTCAGACGGCGCAGGCACGGATCTTCGTCAGCAGATCTTTCGGATCCACCGGCTTGACGACGTAGTCACGCGCGCCCTGCTTCATGCCCCAGTAGCGGTCCGTCTCCTGACTCTTGCTCGTGCAGATGATGATCGGGATGTGCGCCGTGCCCGGATCGCGACTGATCGTGCGCGTGACCTGGAAGCCGTTCTGCCCCGGCATCACGACGTCCATCAGGATCAGGTCGGGGCTCTCGCTCTTGGCCTTCGACAACGCCTCGGCCCCGTTTTCGGCCGTGACGACGTCGTAGCCGTTCTTCGTCAGGAGCTCTGCGAAGAAGAAGCGTTCGGTCGCCGAGTCATCGACGACGAGGATTTTGGGATGGGCCATGAGCGATCGCGTAGTGAATTGGAAATCGGCAGACGGATCGCAAGCTTGAGCTCACGCCGCGATTTAAGCGGAAGCGCGGCGCGCGTGGACGTCGACCGTCTTCAGCAAACTGTCCTTCGTGAAGGGCTTCGTCAGGTATTCGTCCGAACCGACCATGCGGCCGCGCGCACGATCGAAGAGACCGTCCTTGCTCGACAGCATCACCACCGGCGTCGCATGGAAGCGGGTGCTCTTCTTGATCAGGGCACAGGTCTGATAACCGTCGAGGCGCGGCATCAGGATGTCGCAGAAGATCAGGTCCGGCTGGTGGTCGTTGACCTTCGACAGCGCGTCGAAGCCGTCCTCGGCGAGAATCACCTGGCAGCCCGCCTGCACGAGGAAGATCTCCGCGCTGCGACGGATCGTGCTGCTGTCGTCGATCACCATCACTTTCAGTCCGGCGATGTCGGTGGCGGCCATGTTTTTCGATTGAGGACGGTGGGTCGAACGACCGCGGACGCGGGCTGGTTCACATCGATGAGTCGGCCGGCGCCTGCCGAAAACGAGGTCGGAAATCGACGTCGCGGCGGGGCCGTGTGCGCTACCGTGAAGCACGAACAAACGTGTGCGAACGATTGTATCGCCGCACTTTTTTTCACGACCGCGATCGGCACGTCGCGTCCCCCACACGTTGTGCATGGGCAACGGCCTTAGGGGAAAGTTCTAGCTCGGCGGTGTCGAACCGCGGAGCGGCCGCGAGCGCCGGATGGGCGGCGCTTCAGGGTCCGACTAGACCTCGATCATCTCGAAATCTTCCTTGCGCGCACCGCACTCGGGGCAGGTCCAGTTGACCGGCACGTCTTCCCAGCGGGTTCCCGGGGCGATGCCTTCTTCGGGCGCACCGGCGGCCTCGTCGTAGATCCAGCCGCAAATGAGGCACATCCAAGTCTTCATGGTCGCAAGGACAGCAAGGGTTTCGATCGAGAGGCGGCGGGTCCTTCCTCCGAGAAGGACACGGAGCGCAGCGTAAGATGCCGACCCGCAACGCCGACGGCAGGCGCGAAGTGTAGCCGCAGCGCGTCCGCATCATCTCGTTCCCTCATCGTGTCGACCCCTTCGCTTCCCATCGTCATGACCTTCTCCGCGTCCGATCCGACGGGCGGCGCGGGCCTGCAGGCCGACCTCCTGACGATCGCCGCGCTCGGTTGCCATGCCGCCACGATCGTCACCGGCGTGACGGTGCAGGACACGGCGGGCGTCACCGAATTCGAAGCGATCGACGCCGACCAGGTCGACGACCAGGCCCGCACGATCCTCGAGGACATGCCGGTCGCCGCCTTCAAGCTCGGCGTCCTCGGCGACGTCGAGACGATCGCCGCGATCGCCGAGGTCGTCTCCGACTATCCCGATGTGCCCGTCGTGCTCGACCCGGTGCTCGCGAGCGGGCGCGGGGACGTCTTCGCGGACGACGACGTGCTGCAGGCGATGCGCGAGCTGCTCTTTCCGCAGACCACGATCGTGACGCCGAACAGCTACGAGGCGCGACGCATCGCGTCGGCCGACGACGACGACGGGCGCAGCCTGTCGCTGGAGACGGCGGCGGCCCGGATCATCGAGTTCGGCGCGGGCCACGTGCTCGTCACCGGCACGCACGAGGCCACGAGCGACGTGACGAACATCCTCTTCGGCGAGCGCGACGAGCGCTGCGTCGCGTTGCGCAGCGATTCGTGGGAGCGCCTGCCCGGCCAGTACCACGGGTCCGGTTGCACGCTCGCGTCGGCCATCGCCGCGCTGCTCGCGAGCGGCCTGTCGCTCGAGGACGCGGTGAGGGAAGCCCAGGCCTACACGTGGGAGACGCTGCGCGCGGCGTTCCGGCCGGGCATGGGCCAGGCGATCCCGGATCGTTTCTTCGCGGTGCGCGCGGCGTTGACACGACGCGCGTCATGAACGCGTCGCGCGTGCGCGGCCTGTACGCGGTCACGCCGGACGAGACCGATACCGCGCGACTCGTCGCGATGGTCGACGCCGCGCTCGCCGGCGGCGCCGCGGTCGTCCAGTACCGGAACAAGACCGCGGACCCGGCGTTGCGCGCACGTCAGGCCGCCGCGCTCGCCGGCGTGTGCCGGCTTCACGCGAAGCCTTTCATCGTCAACGACCATCTCGACGTCGCGCTCGCGATCCCCGACGCCGGCCTCCACGTCGGCGCGGACGACGCCGACGATCTCGTGGACCTGCGTGCGCGCCTCGGGTCCGGCCGGCTGCTCGGCGTCTCCTGCTATGCCGACCTCGCGACCGCGCGCGCCGCCGTCGCGGCAGGCGCCGACTACGTCGCGTTCGGCAGCGTCTTCCCGTCCACGACGAAGCCCGCCGCGGCCGCTTCACCGCTCTCCCTGTTTTCCGACGCGCGCGCGCTCGACGTCCCGCTCGTCGGCATCGGCGGCATCGATGCGGACAATCTCGAGCGGCTCGTGGCCGCGGGCGCCGACGCCGCGGCGATCATCTCCGCGCTCTTCGACGCACGCGACGACGACGTCATCCGCGCGAGGGCGCGCGCCCTCGCCTCCGGCTTCCCCCACGTTCCGCCATCGCCATGACCGACTCCCGCAACGATACGTTGTTCGCGCGCGCGCTGCGCTCCACGCCGGGCGGCGTCAATTCACCGGTACGCGCCTTCCGCCAGGTCGGCGGCACGCCCCGGTTCGTCGTCCGCGCGGAGGGACCGTACTTCTGGGACGCGGACGACCGTCGCTACATCGACTACATCGGCAGCTGGGGACCCGCGATCCTCGGACACGCGGATCCCCGCGTCGTGGCGGCGGTGCGCGACGCCGCGACGCGCGGCCTGTCGTTCGGCGCGCCGACCGAAGGCGAGATCGAGATGGCCGAGACGCTGTGCCGCCTCGTGCCGTCGATGGAGCAGGTCCGGCTGGTCTCGTCGGGAACCGAGGCCGCGATGAGCGCGATCCGTCTCGCGCGCGGTGCGACCGGCCGCGCGAAGATCGTGAAGTTCGACGGGTGTTATCACGGTCATGCGGATAGCCTCCTCGTGAAGGCCGGCTCCGGCCTGCTGACGTTCAACACGCCGAGTTCGTCGGGCGTCCCGCCGGAGATCACGCAGCACACGCTCGTGCTCGACTACAACGATTGCGGACAACTCGAGGCCGTGTTCGCGGAGCACGGCGCGTCGATCGCGTGCGTCATCGTCGAGCCGGTCGCGGGCAACATGAACCTCGTCCGTCCGAGCGCCGAATTCCTCGCGACGATGCGGGCGCTGTGCACCAGGCACGGCGCGCTGCTCGTGTTCGACGAAGTGATGTGCGGCTTTCGTGTCGCGCTCGGCGGGGCGCAGGCCTTCTACGGCATCGAGCCCGACCTCACGATCCTCGGCAAGGTCATCGGCGGCGGCATGCCGGTCGCGGCCTTCGGCGGACGCCGGGAAACGATGAGGCACCTGTCGCCCGAGGGCGGCGTCTACCAGGCGGGCACGCTGTCGGGAAATCCGGTCGCGGTCGCGGCCGGACTCGCGACACTGCGCGCGATCGAGGCGCCCGGCTTCTACGACGAACTCGCCGCCGCGACGACCGCCCTCGCCGACGGACTGGTGGCGTCGGCGACACGCGCCGGCGTCACGCTGTGCGCGGACGCGATCGGCGGCATGTTCGGTTTCTACTTCAGCGCCGCGCGACCCCGACGCGTCGGCGACGTCAGTGCGTCGGACATCGAGCGCTTCAAGCGCTTCTTCCACGCGATGCTCGACCGCGGGGTGTATCTCGCGCCGTCCGCGTATGAAGCGGGCTTCGTGTCGATCACCCATACGCCCGCCGTGATCGCCGAGACCTTGATCGCGGCAACTGCTGCATTCGCAGCGATCGCCTGACGACTGCCGAATCTCCGACAAGGTCGCGAGCCATTGGCCGAGGCCTCCCCCTCCGTCGTCGGCCTACACTCCCTCGCTGCCCAGAAGCGACGGCGACCGCAGCCGCTCGCAGGAATCACAAGGTCTTCACTCGATGCGCCTGTCGTTGCGGTTTCTCGTCCCGCTGATCGCCGCACTCGCCCTGCTCGCTTGGCTCCTCGTTCCTCAGATCGACGCGTGGACCGTGCGCTGGTTCGTGCGCGATCTCGATTCACGCGCGCAGCTCGCGGCCGCGCCGCTGTCGGACCAGCTCGCCGAACTCGTGCCGCAGGGAGCCCAGTCCCGCATCACGTCGCTGCTCAACAGCGTCACGCAGAACGAGCGCCTCTATGCGATCGCGTTCTGCGACATGAACGGTCACATCGCGTACAAGAGCGCGAACCTGCCGCTCGCGATCGGATGCAAGCCGGCCGGTGACGAGGTGCGCGTCGACAACGACGCGAACGCCGTCGGCTCGATCGTGAAGCTGCCGAAGGGCTCGGTGCACGTCGCGCGCTTTCCCGTGAACGGCGAGGAGGGGCGCATGGGCCGCCTCGTGATGGTCTCGGACATGAGCTTCATCGAGAGCCGCAGCGAGGACACGCGGAAGTACGCGATCCTGTTGTTCATCGTCCTCGGCGTCGTGATCTCGTTGATCACCGTGCTCGTCGCGCATCTGTCGTGGCGGGGCTGGATCGCGGGCGTGCGGGCGATGTTGCGCGGCGAGGGCCTCGTGCGACCGTTCGAAGGCATGGGGACGGATTCGCGCGATGCATCGATGGGCGTCGCCGCCGCGGCCTTCGACCCCGAGCTGCGACCGCTGATGGCCGACGTGCGCGGCATCCTGCGCGAGGTCGACGAGGAACGGCGCGCACGCGACCGCGGCACGGACGAAGGCGGACCCTGGACGCCCGAGCGCCTGCGGCAGCTCCTGCACGATCACCTCGCCGGCGACGAGATCATCGTCGTGTCGAATCGCGAGCCCTACATCCATGTACGCACCGACGACGGCGTGGAGGTCCAGTGCCCCGCGAGCGGCCTCGTCACCGCGGTGGAACCGGTGATGCGCGCCTGCTCCGGCACCTGGATCGCGCACGGCGCGGGATCGGCCGATCGCGAGTCGGTCGACGCGCACGACCGCGTCACCGTGCCGCCCGACGATCCGGCCTATACCTTGCGCCGGATCTGGCTCACGCCCGAAGAGGAAGAAGGCTATTACTACGGCTTCGCGAACGAGGGACTCTGGCCGCTCTGTCACATCGCACACGTGCGGCCCGTGTTCCGCAGCGCGGACTGGAAGCACTACGTCACGGTGAACCGGCGCTTCGCGGACGCGGTCGTCGAAGAGGCGCGGACCGAGAATCCGGTCGTGCTCGTGCAGGACTACCACTTCGCGCTGCTGCCGCGTCTCATCCGCGACCGCCTGCCGCACGCGACCATCATCACGTTCTGGCACATCCCCTGGCCGAACCCCGAATCGTTCGGCATCTGCCCGTGGCGCACCGAGATCATCGAGGGTCTGCTCGGCAGCACGATCCTCGGCTTCCACACGCGCTACCAGGCGAAGAACTTCATCGAGACCGCCGACCGCTTCCTCGAGACGCGCATCGAGCACGAGATCTCGATGATCTCGTACGGCGGCGTGCGCACGCAGGTCGAGAGTTATCCGATCTCGATCGAGTGGCACGACGCGCCCGCGTACCGCAAGTCCATCGAGCAGTGCCGCCTCGAGCTGCGGGAGCGCCTCGGCGTGCCGAGCGGCCAGTTGCTCGGGCTCGGCGTCGATCGCCTCGACTACACGAAGGGCATCGTCGAACGCTTCGCCGCCGTGGAGGCGATGCTCGAACGGCATCCCGAAATGGTCGGTCGCTTCACGTTCGTGCAGATCGCGGCCCCGTCGCGATCCGCACTCGAGGAATATCAGAACTTCGAGGCGCGCGTGCGCTCGGAGGCTTCGCGGATCAATCGTCGCTTCGCGTGGCCGGCGGGCGGACGTGGCGGCGAGCTCGCGCCGGCCATCGCACTGCTCATCGAGCACCACGACAAGCAGTCGGTCTTCGAGCACTACCGCGGTTGCGACACCTGCGTCGTGACGAGCCTGCACGACGGCATGAACCTCGTCGCGAAGGAATTCGTCGCGTCGCGCGACGACGAACAAGGCGTGCTGATCCTGTCGGCCTTCGCGGGCGCGTCGCGCGAGCTGCGCGAAGCCTTGATCGTGAATCCGTATCACGTCGAGCACACCGCCGACATGCTGCATACGGCGCTCGTGATGCCGCCGGCCGAGCAGCGCGAACGCATGCGCTCGATGCGCACGCTCGTCCGCGATCACAACGTCTATCGCTGGGCCGCGCGCATGTTGATCGACGCGGCGAACGTGCGCCAGCGCGAACGCATTCGCGCGCGCATCGCGGAACATCACAACGACGGCGACGAGCGCGACCGCTGGCGCAAGGTCGCGGCCTGAAGCGCTTGGCCGCGATCCCCCTCTTCTCGCCGGAAGGCGATGCGGCACTGGCAGCGCTCGCCGCGCGGGCGACGCTGTACGCGTTCGACTACGACGGAACGCTCGCGCCGATCGTCGCGCGTCCGGAGGACGCGGTCGCCCCGACCGAAACGATCGCCGCGCTCGAGCGCCTCGCTGCGCTCGTGCCGGTGGCCCTCGTCACCGGACGCGCGCGCGACGACCTGCGCGCACGCTTCCCGTTCGACGCGCGGTACGTGATCGGCAACCACGGCATGGAGGGCATGCCCGACGACGATCCGGCTACGACCGCGGCGGCAGCGGACGGCCACGCCCGCGTCGTCGCGGCCTGGACGTCGCAATGGCCGGCGGCGATCGCCGCACAGACGGCCGACCCCGGGATCTTCGTCGAGAACAAGCTTCATTCGCTGTCGATCCACTACCGTCCCGCCGCCGACCACCAGGCGGCGAGTCGAGCGATCCAGGCCGCGATCGCCCGGCTGACCCCTGCCCCGCGCGTGATCGGCGGCAAGTGCGTCTTCAACCTCATGCCCGAGGGCGCGGCCGACAAGGGCGACGCGCTCGTCCGCCTCGTTCGCTTCGACGGCTGCGCCGGGGCGTTCTACATCGGCGACGACGACACCGACGAACTCGCGTTCGCGCGGGCGAGCGCGAACTGGGTCACCGTGCGCGTGGGGCGTGTCGCGTCGACCGCCGCGGGCTTCTACGTGGACGGGCAGGCCGACGTGCTCCGCTGCATCGACCGCCTCGTCGCGGTCCTCCGCGCCCGCTGAGAGTGTTGCAAAACGTCAATGGCCGGTTCGCGGCGCGCGACGCGCGCCGTCGACGCCCTTACACTCGCGCCTTCTTCATTTCCGGAGCGCGCGTGGACGCCGACTCAAGCTGTTCCAGTCGATCGACGATCGACGACCTGCTCGGCCGCTAGCGCGTTCCTCGTCGCTTCCGCCGGGTCCTTTCCGGCGGTGTGACTCTCCATCGAATCGTGGCGCCCGTGTCGTCGAGTGACGACGCGGTCCGGTCACGATGGCTGGCGCACCTTCCCTTCGCCATCCCGCCGCATCCGTCGATGCGGCGCGCCTGTGCCGCGCCCGAGCGCCGCGCATGGAGGTTGCACCATGAAGTTCGACGTCATCAAGGAGCAGTTCTCGCAGCTCATCGGCACGCGCCGGATGCTGCGCCACTTCCGCCGTCTCGCGGTACTCGACATGCTGCGGCGGACCGCGGTCAACCGCGACGCCCCGAGCGCGCTGTCCGCGCTGCTGCTCGAGGCTTCGACGAGCGACGCGGCGACGCTCGTCGCGCGTCTGCACAGCCACGTCGACGGACTCACCGGCGGCGAAGCCGACGCGATCCGCGACGAGGTCGGCCGCAACACGGTCGAGGCCGACCAGCCGATGCCCTGGTGGGTCCATCTATGGCACTGCTACGCGAATCCGTTCAACCTGCTGCTCACGCTGCTCGCGTTCGTCTCCTACCTCACGGAGGACGCGAAGGCGACGATCGTGATCGGCAGCATGGTCGCGCTGTCGACGCTGCTCCGCTTCGTGCAGGAATCGCGCTCGAACCGGGCGGCCGACCGCCTCAAGGAGATGGTCAGCACGACCGCGACCGTGATGCGTCGCGACGTCTCGCAACTCGCGGCACCCGAAGCGTCGCGCTATTTCGGCATCGAGCTGCCGGTCCGGCCGGCGCGCGCCGTCGAACTCCCGATCCGCGACATCGTGCCCGGCGACGTCGTCACCTTGTCCGCGGGCGACATGATCCCCGCGGACCTGCGCGTGCTCTCGGCGAAGGACTTGTTCGTCTCGCAGGCCGCGCTCACCGGCGAATCGCTGCCGGTCGAGAAGTTCGCCGTCGCGCGGGACGGCTCGGCGAACGCGACGACGACGAACGCGCTCGAGCGCGACAACCTGTGCTTCATGGGGACGAACGTCGTCAGCGGATCGGCGACGGCGATCGTCGTCGCGACCGGCAACCGCACCTACTTCGGCGCGCTCGCCCAACGCGTCGTCGCCGTCGACACGATGCCGACGGCGTTCCAGGCCGGCGTCAACAAGGTGAGCTGGCTGCTGATCCGCTTCATGTTCGTGATGACGCCGGTCGTCTTCCTGCTCAACGGCTTCACGAAGGGCGATTGGCTCGAGGCCTTCCTGTTCGCGATCTCGGTGGCCGTCGGGCTCACGCCGGAGATGCTGCCGATGATCGTGACGGCCACGCTCGCGAAGGGCGCGGTCCTGTTGTCGCGCAAGAAGGTGATCGTCAAGCGCCTCGATGCGATCCAGAACTTCGGCGCGATGGACGTGTTGTGCACCGACAAGACCGGGA
>Ga0247783_1000077_pt1 | contig 30865 bp, 34 predicted proteins | sample UWRJL064202C5_FD_179911 | JGI IMG/M metagenome (GOLD analysis project Ga0247783, IMG submission 179911) | Plant litter microbial communities from Arlington Agricultural Research Station in Wisconsin, United States - UWRJ-L064-202C-5 | ecosystem: Environmental > Terrestrial > Plant litter >...
GTCGAGGTTCAGGTGCGCGTCCAGGCCCAGCCGATCGGCGACGCGACGCGACCGCTCGAGGCCCATGGCGATCGCCTGCGGATGCATCGCCTCGATCGCGGCGAGCCATTCGGCGAGCGTTCGTGGGGCCACCGGCATCTCCAAAGGGTTGGCAGGTCGAGCTTGCCCGGCCTCGTCAAAAGAAAAGGGCGCATCGCTGCGCCCCTCGTTTCGTGCGGACGACGATCAGACGGCTTCGGCGCCCGTCTCCCCGGTGCGGATCCGCAGCACTTCGTCGACCGTCGTGACGAAGATCTTGCCGTCGCCGATCTTGCCGGTGCGCGCGGCCGCGACGATCGCGTCGATCGTGCGCTGGGCCGCGTCGTCGGTCACGATCACTTCGATCTTCGCCTTCGGCAGGAAGTCGACGGCGTACTCCGCGCCGCGATACAACTCGGTGTGCCCCTTCTGACGGCCGAAGCCCTTGACCTCCGTGACGGTCAGGCCCGTGATGCCGACGGCCGCCATCGCCTCGCGGACTTCGTCGAGCTTGAACGGCTTGATGATCGCGGTGATGCGCTTCATGGATCGTCCTCGTGGATTGGGTCGTGCAGTGACTGACTCGAGGTCAGCTTTCGAAACGGTTGGTAATAGGATAACGCCAGTCCCGGCCGAACGCCCGGTGCGTGATCCGGATGCCGACCGGAGACTGTCGACGCTTGTACTCGGACAGCTTGATGAGCCGCGCGACGCGTCTCACGTCCGCCTCCGCGTAGCCCGCCGCGATGATCTCGGCCGCGCTCTGGTCCTCTTCCATGTAGCGCCGCATGATGCCGTCGAGCACGTCGTACGGCGGCAGTGAGTCCTGGTCGGTCTGGTTCGCGCGCAGCTCGGCCGACGGCGGTCGCGTGATGATGCGCTCGGGGATCGGGTCGCGCAGCGCATAGACGTCAGTCGCGTTGCGCCACTTCGAGACCTCGTAGACGAGCGTCTTCGCGACGTCCTTGATGACGGCGAAGCCCCCGGCCATGTCGCCGTACAGCGTGCAGTAGCCGGTCGCGAGCTCGCTCTTGTTGCCGGTCGTCAACACGATGCTGCCGGTCTTGTTCGACAAGGCCATCAGCAACGTGCCGCGCACGCGCGCCTGGATGTTCTCCTCGGTCGTGTCCTCGGGCAGCCCCGCGAATTGCGTCGCGAGCTGGCCGCGGAACGCGTCGACCATCGGCGAGATCGCGATCTCGTCGTAACGCACGCCGACGCGTGAGGCCATCTCGCGCGCGTCGATCCACGAGATGTCCGCGGTATAGCGCGACGGCATCATCACCGCGCGCACGCGCGCCGGACCGAGCGCGTCGACCGCGACCGCGAGCGTGAGCGCCGAGTCGATGCCGCCCGAGAGGCCGATGATCGCGCCAGGGAAACCGTTCTTGCCGATGTAGTCCGCGACGCCGAGGACGAGTGCACGATAGACCTGTTCGGGCAACGGCAGGTCGGGCAGCACGGTCGCCGGCCGCGGCACCGCGCCGTCGAAGTCGAAGACCTCGAGCGCCTCGACGAAGTCCGGCATCTGCGCCATGACCCTGCCGCCCGCGTCGAGCACGAACGAGCCGCCGTCGAACACGAGTTCGTCCTGGCCCCCAACGAGGTTCGCGTAGACGAGCGAGAGGCCGGCGACCGAGACGTTCGCGCGCATCACGTCGTGGCGCTGGGCGAGCTTCTGCACGTGGTAGGGCGACGAATTCGGCACGAGCAGGACCTCGGCGCCCGCGTCCTTCGCGGCGGCGGGCGCGTCGGGGAACCAGCAGTCCTCGCAGACGACGACCCCGAAGCGCGTGCCCTTGACCTCGAAGACGAAGGGCGCCGTCGACGCGCTGAAATAGCGCTTCTCGTCGAACACGTCGTAGTTCGGCAATTCGCGCTTGTGCACGACGCCGACGGAGACGGCGCCGCGCCAGACCGACGCCGAATTGAAGTGGCGGGTCCCGACGCGCGAAGGGTGTCCGATCACGCAATGCAGGTCCGGGAACGCGGCGAGACGCGCGACCAGCGTCGCGAGTGCGTCGGCACACCTCGCATACAATGCCGGCCTGAGCAGCAGGTCCTCCGGCGGATATCCCGTCAGTGCGAGTTCCGGCGTGACGACGATGTCGGCGCCGCGGCCTGCCGCCTCTCGTGCCGCATTGAAAATCCTCTCCGCATTGCCTTCGAGATCGCCGACCGTGCAATTGATCTGCGCGATCGCGATCCGGATGGGACGTGCGTCGGGGGTTGAGTTCACGCGGACTGTGCTGGTCGAGTGGCCGGACGAATGGACGAATGCGCGGGTCGTTCGTGTCTGATCCGACAGCGCTTCCGGCGGGCGCAAATTATTGCATGCGCGTCGTGTCCGACCTCGCCGTGCTCGGCGAGGCCGCGTGGGACGCGCTCGTCGCCGCCGACGCCGCGACGCGCGCGCCGGACACGCCGATCAATCCTTTCGTGCGCTACGCCTTCCTGTCCGCGCTCCACGAGACCGGGTGTGCGATCGACGAAACGGGCTGGGGCGTCGAATACCTGACGCTGTGGAACGGCGACGCGCTCGAGGGCGCCGTGCCGCTGTACCGCAAGTCGCATTCGTACGGCGAGTACGTCTTCGACTGGGCGTGGGCGGACGCGTATCGACGCAACGGCGAGGACTACTACCCGAAGCTCCTGTCGGCGATCCCGTTCACGCCGGTCGCGGGGCCGCGGCTGATCGCGCGGACGGCCGAGGCGCGGGTCGTGCTGGCGATGCTGTTGTTCGCGTACGCGCGCCAGGCCGAGGTCTCGTCGCTGCACGTCCTGTTCCCCGAAGGCGAGGACGAGGCGCAGGCGCTCGCCGATGCCGGGTGCATGCGCCGCGACGGCGTGCAGTTCCACTGGACCAACGCGGCTTACGCGAGCTTCGACGCATTCGTCGAGACGCTCGAACGCAAACGTCGCAAGAACATCCGCGCCGAACGCCGCAAGGTCGCGGAGGCGGGCGTCACGGTTCGGCGCATCGAAGGCCGCGATGCGACCGACGCGGACTGGCGCTTCTTCGCGCGCTGCTACGCGAACACGTATCGCGCGCATTACTCGACGCCTTATCTGAACCTCGCGTTCTTCCGCCGCATCGCCGCGACGATGCCCGAGAACCTGCTGCTCGTGATCGCCGAACGCGATACGGACGGCACGCGTCGCCCGATCGCGAGTTCGCTCGTCGTGTTCGACGAGTCGACGCTGTACGGACGCTACTGGGGCGAAGTCGAGCACGTGCCCTGCCTGCACTTCGAATGCGCGTACTACCAGCCGCTCGAGTTCTGCATCGAGCGCGGCATTCGCACGTTCGAGGGCGGCGCGCAGGGCGAGCACAAGATGGCGCGCGGCTTCCTGCCGGTGAAGACGCATTCGCTGCACTGGCTCGCGCATCCGGCCTTCGCCGAGGCCGTCGGGGACTTCCTCGCGCGCGAGCAGCGCGGGATCGCGCATTACGTCGACGAGCTGAACGAGCACGATCCGTTTCGTAAACCATGAGCCCGCGCCACATCGCGCTCGCGCTCGTCGTCGTCCTCATCTGGGGCGCGAACTTCGTCGTCATGAAGATCGGCCTCGAGGTGCTGCCGCCGCTGTTCTTCTCGTTCCTGCGTTTCGCATTCAGCGCACTGCCGCTCGTCCTGTTCGTGCGGCGGCCCGCGGTCCCGTGGCGGCTGTTGTGGTGCTACGCGCTCGCGCAGTTCTCGCTGCAGTACGCGTTCCTCCTCGTCGGCATGAAGCTCGGGCTGTCGCCCGGCCTGTCGTCGGTCGTGATCCAGCTGCAGCCCTTCTTCACGATGGGCCTCGCGATCCCGATGCTCGGCGAGTCGCCGCGGAAGGCGCAACTCGCCGGCGCGCTCGTCGCGTTCGCCGGCATGATCGTCGTCGCCATCAACGTCGACAGCCGCGCGACCTTCATCGGCTTCCTGATGGTCGCGACGGCCGCGCTGTGCTGGGGCTTCGGCAACATCTTCACGAAGCGCATCGCGCTCGCCGCCCACGCGAGCGCCGTGCGGATCGACGCGTTGCAGATCGTCGCGTGGGGCAGCCTGCTCGCGACGGGTCCGTTGCTCGCGTTGTCGCTCGTGATCGAGGGCCCCGCGCAGATCGCGGACGCGGTCACGCGACTCACGCCGCGCGTCGTCTTCGCCGTGCTCGTCAACGCGTACGCCGCGAACGTGTTCGGCTTCAGCGCGTGGTCGGTGCTGATGCGCCACTACTCGACGTCGACGGTCTCGACGTTCGCGCTGCTCGTGCCGGTCGTCGGGCTCGCGTCGGCCGCGTTATTCGACGGCGAGGCGCCGCACGCGTGGACCCTGCTCGCGGGCGCGCTCGTGCTCGCCGGCCTCGCGATCAACCAGTGGTCGACGCGGCGCAGGACGCCGCCGAGACCCGTCGTATCGATGTCCAAAAACGGCCGGTAACGCGGCCGCGCCACGCGCAGGATGCGGACTCCCATTCAAGGAGAAGCCATGTCCTATCGCATCGAAGGTCTCGACCCGGCCGCGTTTCGCGCGCTATTCGAACTGGACGATCGCGCGCTCGCGAAGCACTGCGTCGAACGTTCGTTCGTCGAAGAACCCCTCGGCACGCCGTGTCGTGTCAGTCTCGCGGATGCCGAGGTCGGCGACGAGGTGCTCCTGCTCGGTTACGCCCACCTGTCGGCCGACTCGCCATATCGCGCCTCGGGGCCGATCTTCGTCCGGCGCCGCGCGGTCGAGGAACAGTCGGCGGCGGCCGCGTTCGTCGACACCGTGCCCGATGTGCTGGCGCGCCGCGTGCTGTCGGTGCGTGCCTACGATTCCGCCGCGATCATGCGACGTGCGGACGTCTGCGAAGGCACGGCGCTCGATGCACGCATCGACGCGATGTTCGAGGACGGCTCGGTCGCCTTCCTTCACGTCCACTATGCGAAGCAGGGCTGCTACGCGGCGCGCGTCGTGCGCGCGAACTAACGGCGCTACTTCTTCGAGGTCTTCTTCGGCTTGGCCGACGCCGCCTTGACGGCCTTCGCGACGCCCTTCTGCGCTTTCACGTAGTTCGCGGCGCTCGCCATGATCTCGCGCTCGGCGTCGCCGGGGCCTCCCCAGCCCTGGACCTTGACCCATTTGCCCTTCTCGAGGTCCTTGTAGTGCTCGAAGAAGTGCTGGATCTGCGCGAGCCGCTCGGGATTGATGTCCTCGGCCTTCTTCCAGTGCCGGTACCACGGCAGGACCTTGTCGACCGGCACCGCGAGCACCTTCGCGTCGCCGCCGGCCTCGTCGGTCATCAGCAGCACGCCGAGCGGTCGGCAACGCACGACGACGCCGTGCACGAGCGGGAACGGCGTGACGACGAGCACGTCGACCGGGTCGCCGTCGTCCGAGATCGTCTGCGGGATGTAGCCGTAGTTGCACGGATAGTGCATGGCCGTTCCCATGAAGCGATCGACGTAGAGCGTCCCCGTTTCCTTGTCGACCTCGTACTTGATGGGGTCGGCGTTCATCGGGATCTCGATGATCACGTTGAACTCACGGGGCAGGTCGGAACCCGGCGGAACCTTGTCGAAACTCATGGGAGCGATGCGTTGACGCGTCGAACGACGCGGGGACGCCGAAGTATACCGACGGGTGCGGACCGCACCCGCGACTCACCAGTGCGCGGGCAGCCCGCGCGCGCTCAGCACCCAGCTCGTCGGTTCCTCGCGCAGGTAGCCGCCGACGCGCAGGTCCTTGATCAGGCGGCTCACCATCTCGCGGGAGCATCCGACGCGGCTCGCGATATCGGCATGCGTCGGACGCGGCGAGATCACCCGCGAGCCGTCCGGCCGGGCCACCGCGAGCGAGTCGAGCAGCGCGGCGACGCGCCCGTAGACGTCGAGCAAGGCCATGCTGCGCGCCGTGCGCGTCGTGATGCGCGCGATGCCGATGACCTTGACGATCAGCGCCAACGCGAAGGACGGATCCGCCGCGATCTTCGCGAGCAGCTCGCTGCGCGTGATCGCCGCGCAGACGCAGGGCTCGAGCGCGACCGCACTGGCCGAGCGGGGGCCACCGTCGAGCGCCATCTCGCCGAGCGTCTCGCCGGCCCCGACGATGCCGTACGTGATCTCGCGATCGCGTTCGTCCACCGAGTAGACGCGCACCGAACCCGACAGCACGACGAACATCGTCTCGTTGCGGTCGCCTTCCGTGATGAGGATCGCACCCTTCTGGTAACGGCGGATCTCGCCGTGCTCCGCGAGCGAGCGCAGGCCGGGCTCGATCGCCGCGAAGGCCGATTGGGCCGACTTCGCTTCGTCGTGGGCAGGCATCTCGGGTCGCTTTCGTTCGGGCGCGGCGGCAGGGAGCGCAAACGGTAGCACGACGCCTCCTCGACCCTCGGGGACGTCCGTCCATCGCCGGCGGGGGCTCGAGGCGTTCATTGCCCGAGCACGCCCGACGTCGCGACGATCGCGAGGGCGCAGGTGACCGCGAAGCAGACGGCGAGCGCGAAGGTGATCACGACCGGATCGAAAACCTTCGTATCGAGTGTGAGGGTGTCCATGATGGTTTCCTTGTGGGGGTGCCGAGCCGCGGGGCGTTCAGAAGACGGCGGCTGCGGCATTGACGACGATCGCGCAGATGCCGACGAAGCCGACGACGAGCATCAACACGCTCGACGCGGTGTCGACCTTCGGGAACCTGAAGCTGCCGCGGGTACGAGTCCTGGTGGTGTCCATGTGTGTTCCTTTCCGGTGATGAAGCGTTCTGAAGACGGCCCCACTCTGATCCGCGACCCCTGCGAAGCCAAGCAAGCGCGTCACGGCGCCGGCGTGATCTATTCACGTGCCGCCGTGCTAGATTCGCCGCCCCCGAGAGACACGAGACGGAGAGCGACATGCGGCTTCAGGATCAGGTGGCGATCGTCACGGGCGCCGGCTCCGGCTTCGGCGAGGGCATCGCGGAGCGCTTCGCGCGCGAAGGGGCGCGCGTCGTGCTGGCCGACATCGACGAGGCCGCGGCAAAGCGCGTCGCCGAGCGCATCGGCGCGAACGCGGTCGCCGTGCGAACCGACGTGTCGAAGGCCGCCGACATGGACGCGTTGCTCGAGTCCGCGCTCGGCGCCTTCGGCGCGGTGCACGTCGTCGTGAACAATGCCGGGACGACGCATCGCAACCGGCCGATGCTCGAAGTGGACGAGCGCGAATTCGATCGCGTCTACGCGGTCAACGTGAAGAGCATCTTCCTGTCCGCGAAGACCTTCGTCCCCTATTTCCGCCGCCAGGGCGGCGGCGCCTTCGTGAACATCGCGTCGACGGCGGGCGTGCGGCCCCGCCCCGGACTCACCTGGTACAACGGCAGCAAGGGCGCCGTCATCACCACGAGCCGTTCGATGGCGGCCGAGCTCGGCCCCGACCAGATCCGCGTGAACGTCGTGAATCCGGTGATCGGCGCGACCGGGCTGCTGACCGAGTTCATGGGCGTCGGAGACACGCCGGAAAACCGCAAGCGCTTCCTCGCGACGATCCCGCTCGGGCGTTTCTCGACGCCGGAGGACATCGCGTCCGCCTGCGTCTACTTCGCGTCTCGCGAAGCCGCGTTCGTGACGGGCGCCTGTCTCGAAGTCGATGGCGGCCGCTGCGTGTGACGAACGTCCATCGCCTCTGACGTCCGCCGGCCCGGCGTTGTCCGAAGCGGCAACGCCATCGGGGTAAACGCCGAGCGCGCGCTCGCGTCGGGCGGTTGCGTATCGGGACCGCTCGCCGCACCATAGCCGCCGCCGCAACATTCGATCGAAAACAAGGAGACGACGTGGCCGCGAACATCATGACCGGGGACGGTCGACCCTCGCCCGCCCCCGTGGCGACTTTCGAAGAAGCCACGTACCGCAAGGTCGCGTGGAGACTCATTCCCTTCCTGCTGATCTGCTACGTCGTCGCCTACCTCGACCGCGTCAACGTCGGGTTCGCGAAGCTGCAGATGCTGAGCGACCTGAAGTTCAGCGAGACCGTCTACGGTCTCGGCTCGGGAATCTTCTTCATCGGCTATTTCATCTTCGAGATCCCGAGCAACGTGATCCTGCATCGCGTCGGCGCCCGGGTCTGGATCGCGCGCATCATGATCTCGTGGGGCGTGTTGTCCGCCTGCATGATGTTCGTGTCGAGCGAATGGTCCTTCTACATCATCCGCTTCCTGCTCGGGGCGGCCGAGGCCGGCTTCTTCCCCGGCATCATCCTGTACCTGACCTATTGGTATCCCGCGCAGCGCCGCTCGCGCATGGTCGCGATGTTCATGACGGCCGTCGCGATCTCCGGCGTCATCGGCGGACCGCTGTCCGGCTGGATCCTCAAGGACTTCGGCGGCCTGAACGGCTGGGCCGGCTGGCAGTGGATGTTCCTGATCGAGGGCATCCCGTCGATCGTGATCGGCATCATCGTGTTGTTCTACTTGGACGACCGCATCCAGCACGCGAAATGGCTGTCGAGCGAGGAGAAGAGCCTGCTCGAGCGGAACATCGCCGCCGACAATGCGCACAAGGTCGAGGAGTCGGTCATGACGGTCCTGACGAAGGGCCGCGTGTGGATGATGGCGCTGATCTACTTCAGCTTCGTCATGGGCTTGTACGGCATCAGCTTCTGGCTGCCGACGATCATCAAGCAGACCGGCGTCTCGAATCCGCTCACGATCGGCCTCTTGTCCGCGATCCCGTGGACGTGCGCGGTGATCGCCATGGTCCTCATCGCGCGTCGCTCGGACCGCACCGGCGAACGCCGCTTCCACATCGCGATCCCCGCGATCCTCGGCGCCGTGGGTCTGTTGCTGAGCGTCCTGTGGCGTAACGACGTGACGCTCGCGATGGCGGCGCTCTCGCTCGCGACGATGGGGATCATGACGTCGATCCCCTTGTTCTGGAGCATGCCGACGGCGATGCTCGCGGGAACCGGCGCGGCGGCCGGCATCGCGCTCGTCAACTCGCTCGGCAACCTCGCGGGCTTCGTGTCGCCGTATGCGGTCGGTTGGCTCAAGGACGCGACGTCGACGACGAATTCCGGCATGTACCTGCTCGCCGCGTCGCTCGTCGTCGGTGCGATCCTGACCCTGATGGTCCCCGCGAAACTCGTCAGCGACCCGAACCGCATCGCCTGAGCCTCGCCCCCGCACGACGATCGGCCGGCCCGGCAGGGCCCGGCCGATTTTTTTCGTCAGGCGCCGACGCTCGCCTGGGCCGCCGCGCGGAAGTGCGTGAGGCTCTTCGCGGGATCACCGATCTGCTCGAAGACCCGACCGAGCTCGAAGTGGATCGCGACGAGGAGGCGCGCGTCGCCGGCGGTCTCGGCCACGGCGAGCGCATCGCGCAGTGCGGACTGGGCCTTGCCCCACAGGCCCTGGCGCGCGCAGAGGGCGCCGAGCACGTAGGCGGCGGCAGGCTCGTCGGGGTGGTCGCGCGACCAACGCTCCGCGCGCTCGATGCGCAGCCGCGTCTCGTCGTCGCGATTCGGGGGCGCCGCGCCGTCGTCGTGCTCGTCGCGGCGCACGTCGCTCCTCGCGTACTCCTCGGCGAGTCGCGAGTCCCACTCGCCGGCGAGCACGTTCTCGATGACGAGCCGCGCCTGCTGGCCCAGACCCGCGTCGTTGAACGCGCGCGCGGCGACGAGCGCGATGTCCGGAACGCGCTTCTCCGCCTGCGGCACGCTCTGCCACAACGCGACCAGCGCGTGCGGGTCGCCGGCGCGCGCGGCGAACAACGCGCGATACGCGCTCGTCTTCATCTGGCGCGCGGCGACGGGATGCAACGCGTCGCGCTTGTTGAGCGTGCGCAGCAGCCTGAGCACCGATTCCCAGTCGCCGGCATATTGATGCGCCTTCAACGCGAGGCGGACCGACTGGATGTGACGCGCGCCGGCGGCATGCAGCTCGCCGACCACGCCCAGCGCGCGCACCCCCTCGCGTGCATCGACGAGGCACTCGGCCTCGGTCATCAGCTTGGCGGCGCGCAGGCTCGCGTCGCCCTCCGCGCGCCGCAGCCAGTCGTCGCGACGACCGTACTCGCGCATGCGATGCGCGGAGCGGGCGGCGATCAGCGCGGCGAGACCCGCGGTCTCGGGCAGTTCCTGCGCGTCATTGGCCTCGCGCTCGGCGTGCCCGTAGCGGCCTTCGAAGTGGGCCTGCAACGCGTTGCGCAACGCGCGCGACGCGCGGCGCTCGCTCTGGCGCTGGCGATACAACGCGACGCGCTGGGGCATCTGGAACGTCTTTCGCGCCAGGCGGATCAGCACGTAGACCACGAGGAAGAGCGCGACCTCGAGCAGCAGGAAGAGGTTCAGCGACAGGTCGACGCGATACGGCGGGAAGAACACGACGACGTTGCCGGGGTCGGCGCTCAGCGTGAGCGCGAGACCGACCGCGGCCGAGAAGACGAGCAGTCCGATCAGGAAGAAGCGCATCACGATTCGAGGATCAGCCGCGCGACCGCGACGTGCCGACGAGGCTCATCAGCGCTGGCCCTTGACGCTGCGGGCGGCGTTCAGGCTTTCGGCGAGCGTCGGCATCTCGACGACGGTATTCGCGCTCTGCACCTGCTTGAGCAGCGTGATCGCCGCCGTCGTCTGCTTCGAGCGCGTGTCGAAGTACTTCTGCAGGGACTCCTGCACGCGCAGCAGGTCCGAGCGGAACGTCTGCTCCTGGCGCGCGAGCAACGCGAGCCGCGCGTTGAGGAGGCGCAGCTTGAGGTTCTCGCGGACGAAGTAGCCCTGGCTCGGCGCGACGAGCAACGCGTCGGGCTCGCTGACCTCCCTCACCCGCACGAGCTGGCTGAACTTCTGCCACGCCTCGGCCGCGAGATAGCGCGTGTGGTCCTGCAGGCGTTCCCACCAGCCGCGCGCACCGCCGGTCGTCTCGGACGCGCGGTCCAGCGTCTGTTCGTCGAGCCGCGGACGGACCGCCGGACGCTCGTCGGCGAGCAGCGGCAAGGTATCGACCATGCCGACGAGGCTGTCGATGCGCAACGCATTGCCGGCGAGATCGACCGCGGGCAAGGCCTTGAGTCGCTCGAGATCCTTCGCGATCGCGCGTCGAAGCACGATGAATTGCGGGCGCTCGGTCCGCGCCAGACGCTGGTCCGCGTTCTGCAGCGCGATGATCGCGCCCTGGACGTTGCCCGCGAGCTGCAACTGCTGCGACGCCACCGCGAGGATCTGCTCGACCTCGGCGAGCGCCCAGTCGTCGCGCGTGCGCGCGAGATCGGCGTAGAGCTGCTCGAGCGAGGCCTGCTGGCTCTGCGAATCGGCGACGCGGGCCTCGACGGCGCCGAGCTTGGTCGCGTTCGCGAGAGCCTGGTCCTGCGCCTGTTTCGCCACCGCCTGCGCCGCGCGACTCGCGACGCCGTCGTCCTGGATGCGCCTCGCGAATTCGCGCTCGCTGCGATCGAGGCGGTTGTCGGTGACGAACCACAGCGCGACCGAGATCGCGAGGCCGAGCCCGAATGCGACCAGGATCCACAACGCCGTCGTGCGCCTGAGGCGGCGCAACTGCTCGGCCGAGTCGAGGCCGACGGGAACGACGGAGACGAGCGGGCCGGCGGGCTGTGCCTGCGCCGGATTCGGCTCGTCGGGGGATGGGGAAAGCGGCGTGGACACGTCGCTATGTTATCGCGGCGACGATGCCCTCATCGCCGGCAAGCGTGCGTCGTACGTCGTGAAAGCCACGCTCTCGCGCCGCGTCGACGATGCGCGGATGCGGCGCGTACACCGGGCTCGCATGAAGCCAGCGACGACGCTCGGCGGGGTCCACGTCGTGCAAGACCTCGTCGATCGAGGCCTCGAGATGCGCCACCGTCTCGCTGCTCGTGACGACGAAGACGACCGGTCGACCCGCGGCATGACAGGCGCGCAGACGTGCGGCCGCGGCCGGGTCAGGAGGCGGACGCACGCGTCGATAGCCTTCGACCTCGTCGACACGCAGGCCGCGTTCGCGCAGTCGATCGGCGAGCCATGGTCGACCGCCGTTGCCCCGCACGAGCAGGACCGCGCGCGAGTCGGCTTCCCTGAACAGCGACTGATCGAGGACGCCGAGCAGGCCCTCCGAATCGAAGCGGCCGTCATCGCCCCGCGCGACGAAGATGCGGGTCGGCTTGCCGATCCCCGCGGCTTCCAGCGCGTGCGCGCTGCCGGGGCCCATCACGCCGATCGCCGTCGCATCGGGCCACGCGCCCGACCGCCGGGCCAGCGCGGCACGGACCGCGTTCGGGCTCACGAAGATCGCGAGGCGATAGTCGGGCAGGCGCGCCATCGCGTCCGCGAGCGGGCGCGCGTCGGCGACCGGCTCGATCGCGAGCAGCGGCATCGCGATGACGTCGCGCCCGCGCGCCGCGAGGCGGGCGACCAGCGTGGCCGCATCCGTCGCCGGTCGCGTGACGACGATCGGCGGCGGCTTCCGTTCGTCCTCGTTCACGACGACGGAAGACTGTCCGCGACGACGGCGAGGCCGCCTTGCGCGATCAGCGCGGCGCCCACGCGCGCGCCGAGCGCCTCGGCCCGCGGGACCGCATCGTCCGAGTCGGGCGACAGCGTCTCGTCGCCGTTTGCGGCGAGCAACAGGCTGCCGTCCGGCCGGCCGAGCACGGCGCGCAGCGCGAGGCGCGAACCGACCCAGGTCGCATAGGCCGCGAGCGGCATCGTGCAGTTGCCGCCGAGCGTCCGCGACACGGCGCGCTCCGCGAACGTCGCGAGCGCGGTGGGCGCGTCGTGCAAGGGCGCGAGCAACGCGAGTAGATCGCGGCGCGCGGACCGGATCTCGATTCCGAGGGCACCCTGGCCGGGCGACGGCAGGCTGCAGGCGGGTTCGATGAAGGCGCGGATGCGCTCCGGCATGCCGAGGCGGATCAAGCCGGCGGCCGCGAGGATGATCGCGTCGTATTGACCCGCATCCAGTTTCGCGAGCCGCGTGTTGACGTTGCCGCGCAGCGCTTCGATACGCACGCGCGGATGGGCGGCGCGGATCTGCGCTTCCCGGCGAAGACTCGACGTACCCACGATCGCGCCGTCCGGCAAGTCATCGAGCGATGCATGGCGGTTCGAGACGAACGCGTCCCGCGCGTCCTCGCGCGCGAGCACCGCGCCGAGCACGAGGCCCGGGGCGAGCGTCATCGGGACGTCCTTCAGCGAATGCACCGCGAGGTCGGCGCGCTCCTCGAGCAACGCGACCTCGAGCTCCTTGACGAACAAGCCCTTGCCGCCGGCTTTCGAGAGGGAGACGTCGAGGATGCGATCGCCCTGCGTCGTCATCCCCGCGATCGCGACCTCGAGACCGGGGTGAATCCGCTCGAGCGCCGTCTTCACGAACTCGGCCTGCCAGAGGGCGAGGCGGCTCTCGCGCGTCGCGATGACGACGCGCGCCGGGCGATTCATCAGGGATACAAGCCGCGTCGCTCGCGCGCCTGCAGGACGCGCGTGCACGCGACGACGAAGGCCGCGGTCCGCAGCGAGATCTTGTGATGTTCCGACGTCTCCCAGATGCGCTTGAAGGCGTCGACCATGATCTTGTCGAGGCGGACGTTGATCTCGTCCTCGCTCCAGAAGAACGACGAGAAGTCCTGCACCCACTCGAAATACGAGACCGTCACGCCGCCCGCGTTCGCGATGACGTCCGGCACGACCTGGATGCCGCGCTCCGCGAGGATCAGGTCCGCGTCGGGCGTCGTCGGTCCGTTCGCGCCCTCGAGGACCATCTTCGTCTTGATGCGCTCGGCGCGGTCGTGCGTGATCTGGCTCTCGAGCGCGGCGGGGATGAGGAAGTCGCTCTCGACGTCCCAGAAGCTCTCGCCCGCGATCTTGTCGCCGCCGGAGAAGTTGCCGATTCCGCCGTTCGCATGGACCTCGGCCATCAGCCCGGCCATGTCGAGCCCGTTCGGGTTGTAGACGGTCCCCGAATGGTCCTGAACCGCGATGATCTTCGCGCCGCTGCCGACGAACAGCTCGGCCGCCGACGACCCCACGTTGCCGAAGCCCTGCACCGCGACGCGCGCGCCGTCGATCGGGATGTCCATGCGACGTGCGGTCTCGCGCCCGACGACGAACACGCCGCGGCCCGTCGCCTTCACGCGGCCGAGCGAGCCGCCGAGTTCGATCGGCTTGCCGGTGACGACGCCGGTCGCGGTCGCGCCGACGTTCATCGAGTACGTGTCCATCATCCACGCCATGATCTGCGCGTTCGTGTTCACGTCCGGTGCCGGGATGTCGGAGTGCGGTCCGATGATGAGGCCGATCTCGCTCGTGTAGCGCCGCGTGAGTTTCTCGAGCTCCTTCATCGACAGCGACTTCGGATCGACGCGGATGCCGCCCTTCGCGCCGCCGTAGGGCAGGTTCACCGCCGCGCACTTGACGGTCATCCACGCGGACAACGCCATCACCTCCTCGAGCGTGACGTCGGGGTGGAAACGCACGCCGCCCTTGCCCGGACCGCGCGACAGGTTGTGCTGGACGCGGAAGCCTTCGAAGTGCGAGACCGTGCCGTTGTCGAGTTCGATCGGGATGTCGACGATCAGCGCGCGCTTCGGACGCTTGAGCGTCTCGGACCAGCGCGCGAGGTCGCCGAGGTAGGGCAGCACGCGATCGACCTGCGCGAGGTAGGTGGCCCAGGGGCTGTCGAGGGCCTGCGTGACGAACGATAGATTCATGGTCTCCTGCGATCGCCTCGTGGGCGGTCGCTCCCCGTCCAAAAAGATGGGCGCGACGATACAGCACGTTGCGTGCGGCGCGAAATGCGCGACCGCCGGTCGTCAGCGCGGCCGCGCGCGCATGGCCGCGCGTAGAATCGGCTCCGTTCCTCATCCGCGCGAAACGACGCGCGCACTCCCCACACCATGACCTATTGCGTAGCGATGCGCCTCGACGAGGGGCTCGTCTTCCTCGCCGATTCCCGGACCAACGCGGGCGTCGACCACGTCAGCACGTTCCGCAAGATGACCGTGTACGAACGCCCCGGCGAACGCGTGATCGTGCTGATGACGTCGGGCAATCTGGCTTGCGGCCAGTCGGTGCGGCAACTCGTCGCGGAGACGACGACCGACGAGGGCCTGAGCATCTGGAATGCGAAGTCGATGTTCGACGTCGCACGCGTCGTCGGCGACGCCGTGCGCCGCATCCGCGCCCGCGACGCGGCCGCGATGGAAGACGCCGGCATCGACTTCACGATGAGCATCGTGGTCGGCGGCCAGATCGGCGACGAGTCCTGCCGCCTGTTCCTGGTCTATTCGGCGGGCAACTTCATCGAGGCGCTCGCCGAGAGCCCCTATTTCCAGATCGGCGAGGCGAAGTACGGCAAGCCGGTGCTCGATCGCATGATCACGCCGAAGTCGACGCTCGACGAGGGCGCGAAGTGCGCACTCGTGTCGATGGACTCGACGATGCGGTCGAACCTGTCGGTCGGCATGCCGCTCGACCTGCTCGTCTATGAGACCGGTCGCCTGATGGTCACGCGCTTCGCACTGATCGACGCGAACAACGAGTACTTCAAGATGATCCACGACACCTGGGGCGAGCGCCTGAAGCACGTCTTCATGGAGATCCCGCCGCCGGTGTGGGACTCGGGGGCGGCGACGAAGGAAGCGTCGACCGAACCGACGCGCATGGCCGGCAGCCAATACTCGACGCAGTCGGAAGCGCGTCAGCCGATGGCCGAACCGATCCGCGCGAAGGTCCCCGCGTCCCTCGTCGACGAACTCATCGTGCGGGCCGAAATCCAGACGCTCGCGCAGGAACGCCACCGCGGCCCGCAGCCCGATTGAGCGGGGCGGCTGCAGCGGTCGCGTCGTGAGGATCCAGTTCAGCCACGGCAACGGTTTCCCCGCCGGCAGCTATCGCGCGTACCTGGCCGCGCTCGCGACCCACTATCCGCACGCGAAATTCGGCGCGGTCGAGCGCATCGGACACGACCCGCGTTATCCGATCACCGACAAGTGGCCGCATCTCGTCTCCGAACTGGTCGCGCAGGTCGAGTCGACCGCGAGCGATCCGCTCGTCCTGATCGGCCACTCGCTCGGCGGCTATCTCAGCCTGATGGCCGCTTATCGCATCGGACCTCGTGTTCGCGCGGTGGTGATGCTCGATTCGCCGCTGATTCCGCCGTGGAAGGCGGTCGTGTTCGCCCTGATGAAGAAGACGGGTCTCGACGAACGCTTCTCTCCGGCGCGCTTCGTCAAGAGGCGCCGCGAACGCTGGCCGAGCCGCGACGCGGCGCTCGAACACTTCCGCGACAAGCCGCTGTTCGCAGGCTTCGATCCCGAGGCGCTACGCGACTACGTCGACTCCGGGATCGCGGCCGCGGACGACGGCGCCGCGCTCGCGTTCGAGCGGGCCCGCGAATACCGCATCTATCGAACGCTGCCCCACCATCTGCACACGTTCACGCGTCGCGCTCCGCCGTGTCCGATCGCGTTCATCGGCGGGACGCAGTCGGTCGAACTGCGCCTGACCGGCGATCGGGAGACGCGACGCGTCGTCGGCGAGCGCTTCCGGATGATCGACGGCAGCCACCTGTTCGCGCTCGAGAAGCCCGTCGAGACGGCGGCCGCGACGCAGTCGCTGCTCGCCGCCTGCGGCCTCTGACCGTCAGGCCGCGAGCGAGAGCGCGGGCTGGCCCTGGGCCTGCTGGGACGGCGTGGCCTGGGTCAGCGCGTCGTCGACCTGCGTGATGTTCGGCTGGATGTCGGTCATGCGCGCGGGACCGTAGATCGTGGCGAACGCGACATCCATCGCATCCGCGCCCGACGCGATGCGCACGACGTTCTCCACCGGTGCGAGCCCGGTCGGGTCGAACAACACCCAGTTGCCGCCGAGGTAGGCCTCGAAGATCGCGTGGAAATCCGGCGGCGGCTCCTCGAACTCCACGTAGCCGACGACGAGGCGTGCGGGGATGTTGAGCGCGCGGCACATCGTGATGCCGACGTGCGCGAAATCACGACAGACGCCGACCCGGTTCGCGAGCACGTCGCGCGCGGTCGTCTTCACGTCGGTCTGACCGATCTGGTAGACGATGTGCTGGCGAATCCATTCGTTGATGGCCGTCACGCGCCCGAAGCCCTGCGGCAGATGGCCGAAGGTCCGTTGCGCCATGCCGCCCATGATGTCCGATTCGCAATAACGCGACGGCAGCAGGTATTGCATGACCTCGTCGGGCAGCTCGGCGATCGGCAGTTCGCGTGCCTCGGTGTCCGGCTCCTCGAAGTGACGGATGACGCGCGCGCGGTACTCGATCGTCATCGGGCCGGCCTCGGCGTGGACGCGCAGCGAGCGGTTGTGCGAATTCGGCGGCACGTATTCGCGGGGATAGCCGATCAACGGGGTCACGTTGAAGGACTCGGACAGGATCGTGTGCTCCGGAATCCGGGCCGCTTCGATCTGGAAGAAGAACTCGGCGGGTCCGCCGACCTCGTAGACGAGGGTGTTGTGGATGTCGAAAGTCTTGGTCGTGGTCATGGCGACGCCGACCTCGATGGGTCGGTCTGGGTCAGGTGGAGGGCCGGATCACGGGACGGACAACGGATCGGCTGACGAAGTCTAGCGCCGCGGGCCGCGGCGATGACGAGCCGGCCGACAAACTCAGCCCACGTCCTACCGCGGCTTGCCGAAAGAGCGCGAACGGTAAGATCGTGCACCTTCCTGCAGAGACTTTTCGATGACTTCCGCGTCGCCCGCTCCGATCTTGCGCGATGTCCAGTGCGTGACCCCCGCCGGCCTGCACCGCATGGCCTATCGCGAATGGGGCGACGCCGACAACGATCGCGTCCTCGTGTGCGTCCACGGTCTCACGCGCGTCTCGAACGACTTCGATGCGCTGGCGCGCGCGATGGCCGATCGGTATCGCGTGGTCTGCCCCGATGTCGTGGGGCGCGGGCGCAGCGACCGGCTGCGCAATCCGATGCTCTATCAATTGCCGACCTACGTCGGGGACATGGTCACGCTGCTCGCGCGCCTCGACGCGCGCACCGTGCATTGGTTCGGCACCTCGATGGGCGCGCTGATCGGCATGCTGCTCGCGTCGCTCGCCGACTCGCCGATCGAACGCCTGATCCTGAACGACGCCGGGCCGGTCCTCGACGTCGCGGCGCTCGCACGCATCGCCGCCTACGTCGGCGAGACGCCGCGTTTCGCGACGATCGAGGAGGCCGAAGCGTCGGTCCGGCAACTGGCCGCGCCGTTCGGCCCGCACACCGACGCCGAATGGCGTTTCCTCACCGAGATCGTCATGCGTCACGACGGCGACGCCTGGGTCCGGCACTACGATCCGGCGCTGGCCGTCCCGTTCAAGGCCGCCGACCCCGCCACGCAGTCGGCCGCGACGCTGTGGCCCCTCTACGATGCGATCCGGTGTCCGGTCCTCGTCGTCCGCGGTGAACATTCGGACCTCCTGACCGCGGCGACGCATGCGGAGATGGGGGCGCGCGGTCCGAAGGCCGAGCTCGTGACCATCGCCGGCGTCGGCCACGCACCGACCTTCCTGCACGACGACCAGATCGCCATCGCCAGAGAATTCCTGCTTCGGGAGTGACCATGCCTTCGACCATCCAGCGCCTGCACGTCGGCCCGCGCCTGTCCGAGGCGGCCATCCACAACGGCACCGTCTATCTCGCGGGCCAGATCGCCGAGGACGTGAAGGGCGACACGTTCGCGCAAACGACCGAAGTGCTCGGTCACGTCGATCGCCTGCTCGCCGAGGCGAACAGCGACAAGCGCCACATCCTGTCGGCGACGGTCTACATCACGTCGATGAAGAACTTCCCGGAGATGAATCGCGCGTGGGACGCCTGGGTCGAACCGGGGGCGACGCCGCCGCGTGCCACCGTCGAGGCACGACTCGCGCGGCCGGAATTGCTGGTCGAGATCTCGGTGATCGCGGCGCAGGCGGTCTGAGTCCCGGGCCCTCCCCCTGCCGCCCAAGCGCCGTCCCGGGATGTCACGGAGCGGACGGGGTCCGCAGATCCTGGCGGTAATACGTCGCCAGCAGTTCGAACCAGGCCGGATACGCCGCGGCGAGCCGGTCCGGCGTCACGAAGAACGCCTCGCTCGTGACCGAGAAGAACTCGCCCTCGTCGGTCGCCGCGTAGGCGTCGAGGGGGAGCGTCGCGTAGTAGCGATCGGCGCGCAGCGACTCCGGGTCGATGTGGCGCGGGATCGCGGCCTCGGCCTCGTCGACGCGCGCCGCGAAATCGTCGAGCGCATCGACGAGCGTCGCGGTCCAGGTCGCCTCGGACAGCGTGGGGTGCAGCGTGCGGGAAAAGCGCGGCACGCCGTCGACGATTCCGTTGGCCATGTCGAGCTTGTGCGCGAACTCGTGGATGACGACGTTGAACGCGTACGGCGTCGTGCGGCCCGAGCGCCCGCCCCGCGCTCCCGACGCGGCGTCCCACGCGATGATCAGCGGGCCGCCGTCCCAGGTCTCGCCGGCGATCGCTTCGCTCCATTCGTGGACCACGCCGTCGTCGTCCTCCATCGTGCGATCGACGATGAAGTCGCTGGGATACACGATGACCTCCTCGAACGGCGGGTACGCGTCGGGGCCGAGTTCGAGCACGGGAAGCGCGGCCTGCAGCGCGATGCCGGCGACGATCGCATCGTCGAGGACGAGACCGCCCGCGGCATTGATCGCCTTCGTGCCGAGGAGCGCGACGGCCGTCTCGCGCAGGCGCGCGCGCGATGCGTTCGACAGCCGCTCGAGATAGCGCTGACGTTCGAACGCGAGGTCCCAGGCTTCGGCCGCGAGGAGCGGCGCGGCCCGCGGCGCCGCGCGGCGCCCGCCGAGGCGCGCGAGCCAGCCCACGCGCTACGACGCCTCGTCGATCCACGCGGCCTGGATGGCCTCGAGGATCTTCTCTCCGCTGCGCTCGGGATCGTCGTCGAAGTCCTCGAGCTCGGTCACCCAGCGATGCAGGTCGGTGAAGCGGATCGTGTGCGGATCGATCTCGCCATGCGTCTCGGCCAAGGCGATCGCGATGTCCTCGATGTCGGTCCATTTCATGCGTTGACTCCTGCGATGATCGCGAACGCGTGAACGCTCATCCGTTCTCCTTCGCGTGGTTGATCGAATACTTGGGAATCTCGATGACGAGATCGTTGTCCGGCATCAACGCCTGACACGACAGGCGCGAACGCGGCGTCAGACCCCAGGCCATGTCGAGCAGGTCGTCCTCGATGTCGCCCGACGGTTCGAGCGTATCGAAACCTTCCTTCACGATCACGTGACACGTCGTGCAGGCGGCGGACATCTCGCAGGCGTGCTCGATCGGCACGTCGTGCTCGAGCAGGTTCACGCACAGGCTCGTGCCGACCTTCGCTTCGAAGCGTTTTCCTTCGGGACAGACCGACGGATGCGGCAACACGGTGATCACCGCCATCAGACGATCTCGTCGAGTCGCTTGCCGGCGAGCGCCCGGCGCACGCCCGCGTCCATGCGCAGCGCCGCGAAGCGCTCGGTGCCGCGCGCCAGCGCATCGATCGCATCCTTGATGGCCGCGTGATCGCCGCCGGCCGCCGCCGCGCGCGTCGCGTCGAGCTGACAGCGCATCGTGCGGACCTCCGCGTCGTCGAGCAATGCGGCGTCGGTCGCGAGCGCGCTCTCGGTCGCGGCGACGAGACGCCCGGCCTCGACCTGTTGTTCCCGCAACGCGCGCGCGCGCATGTCGCTGTCGGCCGCGTCGAAGCTCTCGCGCAGCATGCGCGCGACTTCGTCGTCGCCGAGGCCGTACGACGGCTTCACGACGACATGCGCCGCGACGTTGGTCGCCAGTTCCTCGGCCGTGACCGACAGCAAGCCGTCGGCATCGACCTGATAGGTCACGCGGATGCGCGCGGCGCCCGCGACCATCGGCGGGATGCCGCGCAGCTCGAAACGCGCGAGTGAACGACAGTCGGAGACGAGCTCGCGCTCGCCCTGCACGACGTGGATCGCCATCGCGCTCTGACCGTCCTTGAAGGTCGTGAACTCCTGTGCGCGCGCGACCGGGATCGTCGAGTTGCGCGCGATGATCTTCTCGACCAGGCCGCCCATCGTCTCGACGCCGAGGGACAACGGCAGCACGTCGAGCAGCAGCCAGTCGTCGCTGCCAGCCGGACGGTTGCCCGACAGCGCGTTCGCCTGGAGCGCGGCGCCGAGTGCGACGACGCGGTCGGGATCGAGATCCGTCAGCGGCGCGCGCCCGAACAAGGCTTCGACCGCCGTGCGGACGTGCGGCATGCGCGTCGCGCCGCCCACGAGGACGACGCCGCGCACGTCGGCTGCGGCGAGGCCCGCGTCGCGCAGCGTGCGCCGCGCGACGACGGCCGTGCGTTCGACGAGGTCGGCCGTCGCGCGCGCGAACGCGTCGCGCGACACGCTGGCGTGACGACGCGAGCCGCCCGCATCGAAGACCACGTCGACGATGAGCGCGTCGCTCAGTTCCTCCTTCGCCGCGCGCGCATGGGCCGCGAGACGCGCGTGCTCCGCATCGTCGAGCGTCGAACGGTCGATGTTCGCGGACTCCAGCGCGAGATCGGCGAGCCGGGCGTCGAAGTCGTCGCCGCCGAGGGCCGTGTCGCCGCCGGTCGCGAGCACTTCGAAGACGCCCTTCGTCAACTTCAGGATCGAGAGATCGAAGGTCCCGCCGCCGAGGTCGTAGACGGCGTACGTGCCCTCGACCGCGTTGTCGAGACCGTAGGCGACCGCGGCCGCCGTCGGCTCGTTGAGCAGGCGCAGGACGTTCAAGCCCGCGAGCCGCGCCGCGTCCTTCGTCGCCTGGCGTTGCGCATCGTCGAAATACGCGGGCACCGTGATGACGGCGCCGACGAGCTCGTCGCCGAGCGTGTCCTCCGCGCGCTGGCGCAGGGTCGCGAGAATCTCGGCGGAAACCTCGACCGGCGACTTGATGCCAGCGCGCGTGGCGATGCGGATCTGGTCGCTTTCGTCCGCACGCCCGTCGACGAGGTCGTAGCGTCGCGCGATCTCGTGGTCGGAACCGATCTCGCTGCGTCCGCGGCCCATCAGGCGCTTGACCGACACGATCGTGTTGCGCGGATCGCTCGCCCGATTCGCGAGCGCGTCGTGACCGATGCTCGCCGTGCCGTCGTCGCGATAACGCACCGCGGACGGCAGCAGCACGCGGCCTTCCTCGTCCGGCAACGCCTCGGCCACGCCGTTGCGCACCGTCGCGACGAGGGAATTCGTCGTGCCGAGGTCGATGCCGACGGCGAGGCGTCGCTGGTGCGGCGCCGGCGCCATGCCGGGTTCGGAGATCTGGAGCAGCGCCATCAGGCCACCGAGGCGGCGTCGCGATCGAGCGCCGCGTGCACGTCCTCGCCGAAGCGCTCGACGAACAGCCATTGGCGCACGAGGGCCGAGGCCTTCGCGACGTCGTCGTCGCGATCGATCGCGTCGTGAACCTCCGCGACGAGCGCCGCGCGCCGCGCGTCGAGTTCGGTCCGCAGGCCCTCGAGCGCGTCGCGATCCTTCGCGTCCCGCGCCGCGTCGAGCGTCTCGCGCCATTCGAGCTGCGCCATCAGGAAGTCCTGCGGCATGTCGGTGCGACGCTCGTCCTTCGGGTCGTCGCCTTCGAGCGCGCACAGGTAGATCGCGCGTTGCAGCGGATCCCGCAACACGCGATACGCCTCGTTCGCCTTCGTCGCCCACTGCATCGCGCGTCGCTGCTCCGCCGCGCCCGCCGACACGAAGCGATCGGGATGCACCTCGGACTGCAGCGCGCGATACGCGCGATCGAGCGCATGCCGGTCGATCGCGAAACCGATCGGCAGCCCGAAGAGCGTGAAGTGGTCTGAATGGATGTCCATCAACGATGAGGGCGGCCAGGCCGCCCTCTCAGGAACGACGACCGCGGTCGTTCAGATACGGAAGCTCTCGCCGCAGCCGCACTCGTCCTTCGCATGCGGATTCTGGAACTTGAAGCCCTCGTTCAGGCCCTCGCGCGCGAAGTCGAGCTCGGTGCCGTCGATGTACGGAAGACTCTTCGGGTCGACGAACACCTTGATGCCGCGACTCTCGAAGACGCGGTCCTCGCTGACCGGCTCGTCGACGTACTCGAGCTTGTAGGCGAGGCCGGAACAGCCGGTCGTGCGCACGCCGACGCGCAGGCCGACGCCCTTGCCGCGGCGCTCGAGATAGCGCGACACGTGGCGTGCCGCCTTCTCGGTCAGCGTGATGCCCGCCTGCGCGGGCGCCTCGATCGTGGCGATGTCAGACATGCGTGTCCTCAGGCAGCTTGCTTCTCGGGCTGGATCGCGACGTCGCCGTGCTTGGCGCGGTAGTCGGCGACCGCGGCCTTGATCGCGTCCTCCGCGAGAATCGAGCAATGGATCTTGACCGGCGGCAGCGCGAGTTCCTCGGCGATGTGCGTGTTGCGGATGTTCATCGCCTCGTCGAGCGTCTTTCCCTTCACCCATTCGGTGACGAGCGACGACGACGCGATCGCCGATCCGCAGCCGTAGGTCTTGAACTTCGCGTCCTCGATGCGGCCGTCGTCGCCGACGCGGATCTGCAGCTTCATCACGTCGCCGCACGCGGGTGCGCCGACCATGCCGGTGCCGACCGCGTCGTCACCCTTCTCGAACGAACCGACGTTGCGCGGATTCTCGTAGTGGTCCAGAACCTTGTTGCTGTATGCCATCTCACTTCTCCTCGCTGGCTGGCCGACGATCGACCGGCTGGCTGAAACCGAATACGAACGCGCTCAGTGCGCGGCCCATTGGATCGACGCCATGTCGACCCCGTCCTTGAACATTTCCCACAACGGCGACAGGTCGCGCAGTTTCGCGATCCGCGACTTCAACAGGTTGATCGCGTAGTCGACGTCGTCCTCGGTCGTGAACCGGCCGATCGTGAAGCGGATCGACGAGTGCGCGAGCTCGTCGCTACGCCCGAGCGCGCGCAGCACGTAGCTCGGCTCGAGGCTCGCGGACGTGCACGCCGAACCCGACGACACCGCCAATTCCTTGATGCCCATGATCAGCGACTCGCCCTCGACGAAGTTGAAGCTGACGTTGAGGTTGTGCGGCACGCGCTGCTCGGCATCGCCGTTCAGGTAGACCTCTTCGATGTCGCGCAGGCCGTTCCACAGCCGGTCGTGCAGCATGCGCACGCGCTCGATCTCGGTGTTCATCTCGAGACGCGCGAGGCGGAAGGCCTCGCCCATGCCGACGATCTGGTGGGTCGCGAGCGTACCGGAACGCAGGCCGCGCTCGTGGCCGCCGCCGTGCATCTGCGCTTCGAGGCGAACGCGCGGCTTGCGACGCACGTAGAGCGCGCCGATGCCCTTCGGACCATAGGTCTTGTGCGCGGTGAACGTCATCAGGTCGACCTTCCATGTCCCGAGGTCGATCGCGACCTTCCCGGTCGCCTGGGCCGCGTCGCAATGAAAGATCACGCCGCGTTCGCGGCAGAGCTCGCCGATCGCCGGAATGTCCTGGATGACGCCGATCTCGTTGTTGACGAGCATGACCGACACCAGCACCGTGTCGTCGCGCAGCGCGGCCTTCAGCTGGTCGAGCGTGATGAGACCGTCCGGCTGCGGCTGCAGATAGGTGACCTCGAAGCCTTCGCGCTCGAGTTCGCGACACGTGTCGAGGACGGCCTTGTGCTCCGTCTTCACGGTGATGACGTGCTTGCCCTTGTCCTTGTAGAAATGCGCGGCGCCCTTGATCGCGAGGTTGTCGCCCTCGGTCGCGCCCGACGTCCAGATGATCTCGCGCGGGTCGCAATTGACGAGCTTCGCGACTTCGGCCCGCGCGTTCTCGACCGCCTCCTCGGCGTCCCAGCCGAACGCGTGGCTGCGCGACGCCGGATTACCGAACTGCGACGTGAGATACGGGATCATCTTCTCGGCGACGCGCGGATCGACGGGAGTCGTCGCCGAGTAGTCCATGTAGATCGGAAGGTGGTTCGACATGCGGGGTCCTAGTTGAGCGTGTTCGTGGCCGGCGGCGATGGGCGCTTGTCCCGGAGCACATGGACCTGCGGCTCGCGTTCGCAACGGCTGAGTCTTGCGCGTTGCTCGACGACGAGGCCTTCGAGCGAGACGCTGTCGAGGTACTCGACCATGCGCGTGTTCAGGTTGGCCCAGAGGTCGTGCGTCAGGCAACGCCGATCGTCCAGGCAGTTCTCCTTGCCCTTGCACTGCGTGGCGTCGACCGCTTCGTCGACGGCGTGGATGATCTCGGCGATCGAGATTTCCACCGCGGGGCGCGCCAGCGTGTAGCCGCCGCCGGGTCCGCGAAAACTCTCGACGAGCGCATGGCGGCGCAGCTTGCCGAACAGCTGCTCGAGGTAGGACAGCGAGATGTTCTGCCGGGAGCTGATGCCCGCGAGCGCGACCGGGCCGGCATGCTCGCGCAGCGCCAGATCGATCATCGCGGTGACCGCGAAGCGGCCTTTGGTCGTCAGTCTCATCGGAGTGGGCTTCCTCGCGCACGGCGAAGAACGGGCACTGTACGATTTCCGACTGATTTAGTCAACTATTGCCGTTGCCACCCCGGCGAAGGCCGGGGCCCAATTCGGCGGCGCGAACTTGGATCCCGGCCTTCGCCGGGGTGACATCAAACGACGGTCAGGCGGCCGCTTTCTGCGCCATGCGCCGGCGGACGAAGTCGACCAGGTTGATGCAGGCGTCCTCGACGTAGTCGAGCACCGTCTCGAAACCTTCGGCGCCGCCGTAGTACGGGTCGGGGACGACCGCCGACTCGTGCTCGGTCGCGAAGCTCATCAACAGCTTGATCTTGTGGTGGAACTGGCGCGGCGCGATCTGCTGCAGCAACGCGTGGTTTTCCCAGTCCATCGCCAGGATCAGGTCGTTGTTCACGAAGTCTTCCTTCGTGATCTGGCGCGCGACGAGGTCGTCCATGTCGTAGCCGCGCTTCTTCGCGGCGCGCGTGGCGCGGGCGTCCGGGGCCTCGCCGGCGTGGAAGCCGTGCGTTCCCGCGGAACTCACGAGGACATGTTTCTCCAGCCCGGCCTCACGCACCTTTTGCCGGAACACGGCTTCGGCGGTCGGCGAGCGGCAGATGTTGCCCATGCAGACGATCAAAATCTTGAAGGCTTCGTACTTCGGCATATTCAGTCACCTGTCGAGTGCGACTACAACGTTCATCGGCAGTCGGAGCGCGCGTGCGTCCGACCTCCTGGTTCCAAAAAAATTCTGGGGATCTGTTCAGGCCGCCTTGTCGTCGCCGGTGATGGCGACGACATTCGCCTCGCCCGATGCACCGAAGACCCGCTGCTTGAGTTTCGCGAGCTGGTCCCTAGCTTGCGCCGCCTGTTCGAATTCCAAGTTGCGCGCGTGATCCAGCATCGCCTTCTCGAGACGCTTGATTTCACGCGCGATGTCCTTCTCGCCCATCTCCTCGTAGCGCGCCTTGTCCTGCGCCGCCTTGAGGTCGCTCTTCGCCGACGTGGCGTCGTAGACGCCGTCGATCATTTCGCGCACTTCCTTCAACACGCTCTTCGGCTCGATGCCGTGTTCGAGGTTGTAGGCGACCTGCTTCGCGCGTCGGCGCTCGGTCTCGTCGATCGCGCGACGCATCGACTCGGTGATCGAGTCGCCGTAGAGGATCGCCGTCCCGTTGAGATTGCGTGCGGCACGACCGATCGTCTGGATCAGCGAACGCTCGGCGCGCAGGAAGCCTTCCTTGTCGGCGTCGAGGATCGCGACGAGCGAGACCTCCGGGATGTCGAGCCCTTCGCGCAGCAGGTTGATGCCGACCAGGACGTCGAAGACGCCGAGCCGCAGGTCCCGAATGATTTCCGCGCGCTCGACCGTCTCGATGTCGGAATGCAGGTAGCGCACCTTGACGCCGTGTTCGCCGAGGTAGTCGGTGAGCTGCTCGGCCATCCGCTTCGTCAGCGTCGTCACGAGCACGCGCTCCTGCAACGCGACGCGCTTGTTGATCTCGGAGAGCACGTCGTCGACCTGGGTGCTCGCGGGCCGCACTTCGAGACGCGGATCGACGAGCCCGGTCGGACGCACGAGTTGCTCGACGACCTGGCCCGCGTGCGTATTCTCGTATTCGGCCGGCGTCGCCGACACGAAGATGCCTTGGCGCACCTTGCGCTCGAACTCCTCGAACTTCAGCGGACGGTTGTCGAGCGCGGACGGCAGACGGAAGCCGTAGTCGACGAGGTTGATCTTGCGCGCCCGGTCGCCGCGGAACATGCCGTTGAGCTGGCCGATGAGACCATGGCTCTCGTCGAAGAAGATCAGCGCGTCGTGCGGCAGATAGTCGATCAGCGTCGACGGCGGCTCGCCGGGCGCGACACCCGACAGATGCCGCGTGTAGTTCTCGATGCCCTTGCAGAAGCCGACCTCGCTCATCATCTCGAGGTCGAAGCGCGTGCGCTGCTCGAGACGCTGCGCCTCGACGAGGCGGTTCTCCTTGTGGAAGTACTCGAGGCGCTCGCGCAGTTCGGCCTTGATGCTCTCGATCGCGTTGAGCACCGTCGCGCGCTGCGTGACGTAGTGCGAGCCCGGATAGATCGTGAAGCGCGGAATCTTCTGGCGGACGCGACCGGTGAGCGGATCGAAGAGCTGCATGCTCTCGATCTCGTCGTCGAACAATTCGATGCGCACGGCGAGCTCCGCGTGTTCGGCGGGGAACACGTCGATGACGTCGCCGCGCACGCGGAACGTGCCGCGACCGAAGTCGACCTCGTTACGCGTGTACTGCATCTGGATCAGCTTCGCGATGATGTCGCGCTGGCCGAGCTTGTCCTTGACGCGCAGCGTCAGGATCATGCGGTGGTACTCGTTCGGATTGCCGATGCCGTAGATCGTCGAGACGGTGCCGACGATGACGACGTCGCGACGCTCCATCAGCGACTTCGTCGCCGACAGCCGCATCTGTTCGATGTGCTCGTTGATCGACGAGTCCTTCTCGATGAACAGGTCGCGCTGCGGGACGTAGGCCTCGGGCTGGTAGTAGTCGTAGTAGCTGACGAAGTACTCGACCGCGTTGTTCGGGAAGAACTCGCGGAATTCGGAGTACAACTGCGCGGCCAGCGTCTTGTTCGGCGCGAGGACGAGGGCGGGACGGCCGGCCCGCGCGATGACGTTGGCCATCGTGAAGGTCTTGCCGGAGCCCGTGACGCCGAGCAGGGTCTGGAACGCCAGGCCGTCGTCGAGGCCCTCGACCAGCTTGTCGATCGCCTGCGGCTGATCGCCGGCCGGTGCGAACGGCTGGTACAAGCGGAACGGGCTGTCCGGGAATGACAGTAGTTCAGCGTCCTGCGGCTGGGTAGCGAGATTGGCGGCCATGCTGATTTGGAGCGGAACCTGCGTGGAAGACCGAGGCACCGCGATCGAACGTGCGAGGCGCACCCGAAAGACCTGCTTGGTGCGCTGCGATATCGGCGTGTATTATCGCGCAAACCCGCTGTCCGAATCCAGTCTTATTTTGGAAATCCTTTCGAATCATCGGCTTGAAGCGTAATTCCCCGCTTCGCGACCTCGCCGCCTTCCCCGCTGGACCCCCATCATGTCGACCGCTCATTCCCCGTTCGAAAGCGTCCCGCTCGCGCCCCGTGACCCGATCCTGGGCATCACCGAGGCGTTCGTCGCCGACGACCGGAAAACCAAGGTCAATCTCGGCGTGGGCGTCTACCAGGACGCGGACGGCAAGGTCCCCGTGATGGCCGCGGTCCGCGAGGTCGAGCGCATGCGCGCGGCGACCGTGCCGACGCGCAGCTACCTCCCGATCGACGGCATCGGCCTCTACAACAGCAGCGCGCAGAAGCTCCTCTTCGGCGAGGACGCGGCGGTGATCGCCGACGGCCGCGTCGTCACGGTCCAGGCCCTCGGCGGCACGGGCGCACTCAAGGTCGGCGCCGACTTCCTCAAGCAGACGTCGCCCGATGCGGAAATCCTGATCAGCGACCCGAGCTGGGAGAACCATCTCGCGCTGTTCACGAACGCTGGCTTCAAGGTGCGCTCGTATCCCTACTTCGACGAGAAGACCTTCGGTCTCGACTTCGACGGGATGCTCGGCGCACTCGAGTCCGCGAAGGCCGGCACGATCGTCGTGCTGCACGGCTGCTGCCACAACCCGACCGGCGTCGACCCCGACCGGGCGCAATGGAAGCAGATCCTCGACGTCGTCGTGTCTCGCGGCCTCGTCGCGTTCGTCGACCTCGCCTATCAAGGTTTCGCCGACGGCATCGACGCGGACGCCTGGGTCGCGCGCACGCTCGCCGACAGCGGCGCAGAATTCCTCGTCTCGACGTCCTTCTCGAAGTCCTTCGCGCTGTACGGCGAGCGCATCGGCGCGCTGTCCGTCGTGACAGCGGACAAGAGCGAAGCCGCGCGCGTGCTGAGCCAGCTCAAGCGGATGATCCGCACGAACTATTCGAGTCCGCCGACGCAGGGCGCCGCGGCCGTCGCGGCCGTGCTCGCCGACCCGAAACTGCGCACGGTCTGGGAAGACGAACTCGGCGGCATGCGCGAGCGCATTCGCGCGATGCGGGTCGGACTCGTCGTACGCCTGCGCACGCGCATGCCGCACGTGAACTTCGACCACATCGCGAAACAGCGCGGGATGTTCTCGTATTCGGGCTTGAACGCCGCTCAGGCGAAACGCCTGCGCGACGACTTCGGCATCTACATCCTCGACACCGGCCGCATCTGCGTCGCGGCGCTCAACGAGCACAACATCGACACCGTCGCCGACGCGATCGCCGCGGTCTCGCAGGAGCGGCTCGCCGCATAAGCGCTGCGCCGCGTACAACACGCAGGCCCTCGAGGTTTGCGCGCCCTAGGGGGCGTCGCTATAATCGCGCTCCCTCAATTCCCCGATAGCTCAGCCGGTAGAGCGACGGACTGTTAATCCGCAGGTCCCTGGTTCGAGTCCAGGTCGGGGAGCCAGTAGTCACCTGAACCGTCCGCGTCATTTCCGATTCCGTTTTGATCCGTCGCTCCTTGCGACCTCTGACGGAGATTGGCAATGACCGCAGCACGTGTCCCGCAGTTGGCTTCGACGACTTCCCGCGTCGCGGCACAAGCAGCAGCTCCAATTCGTTCGCTTCGCCGGACACCTCGCTTCTCGCAGCAGCCGAAGCGCTGCTGATCCGATGCGCCGCGCAGGCCCCAGATCCCGCGCTCACGGTGGGGCGCGCAGCGCGGCGACATCTGGCCGGCTGCGCGATTGACTCGCAGAAACCTACGTCCGCAGCGGGGTACGACGCACTGCGAGACTTCGGTCGTTAGTCGAGCGGCTTCGGTCCGACCCGTTGCTCTCGCACCAGCTTGCGCGCGGCGCGTCGCTCTGCCTTCGTCAAGTTCTTCTTTGGCGGCGCGCTTGCGTTGGCCGGAGCCGTCTTGCCCGCTGAGGACGGTTCCGTGAATTTCTGGAACTTCCCCGGTTCGCCCGCGGGTGGCTGTACGGGCGGACTGCCGATCGTCTGTGCGGTGGCAGTCACCGACACCAGCGCAATCGCGGCGGCGATCAAATGCTTTCTCGTGTTCATCTCATTCTCCAGTGGACTGCTTCGATCATCGGCGCAGCCGTTGCCGATACTTCCGTGATCAGGCGTCTGCGGCCCGCGTCGATATCGGCCGCACACGAGCGAGCCTCAGGCGGTCGCAGGTCAGGATCGATCCGCGGCATGCGTCACGGAGCCATCGCTTCGAAGACGCCATCCTTCCGGACCCATGCGTGAACGAGCGCCGCGGCGACGTGGGCAAGCAGCAGCAGAAAGAACGCGAACGCGAGCACCCGATGCGCCGTCCACAAGGTTGAATGGAGCGAGGGGTCGATCGGCGTGATCTGCGGAAGACGAACGCCGAAGATGACGACCGGATAGTCGGCAGCGGAAAGCATTCCCCATCCGAGCAATGGCATTGCAATCATGAGCACGTAGAAGGCCGCGTGGGA